>ERZ773185.9-NODE-9-length-243087-cov-24.401655_pt1 | contig 243087 bp, 250 predicted proteins | sample MGYA00580531_ERZ773185 | MGnify/ENA primary metagenome ERZ773185 (study PRJEB29015, sample SAMEA2737799) | human gut metagenome | biome: human gut; feature: human-associated habitat; material: faeces | place: China | collected 2012 ...
TCGGAACCTTTAGAACCAAGATTAGAAAATGGAAAAAGATTGCACTATAACTTCCCATTTATCAAGCCCTTTGAGAGAGGAGAAATCCCTTTCTCAAAGGGTATTTTTATATTGTGCAGTTTGTATGAGGTTTCTTGTGTTTCATATTATCACATAAGAAACCACAAAGACATCACCGCTCTTACTTCTCCTCAAACATCCACTTGACCGCCTTTTCAGCATACTCACTCCAAAAAATCATATCGTGGTTGCCTTTGCTTTCAAAATACTCGTGAGAAACGTTTCTGCTTTCAAGAAATTTGTGAAGATCACGGTTGTTTTCAAGCAGGAAATCCTCTGTACCGCAGCACATAAATATATCTGGGATATTTTTGCCCTCTCGCTGAAGTTCGTCTATAAGAAATTCGGGATTGTTCCTGCTGTTCAGCACCTCAGACGTTTCACCGAAACATTCTCTGTAATATTCATAATTCGCTGTGGCATTGCCTTGCCCCTCTGACATTCCTGCGACTTCGTGTACGATAAGAGCCGAAGATAATGCAGCAACCTTGTCAAAGGTTTCTGGATATGCAAATGCTGTATGAAGTGCACCAAATCCGCCCATTGAAAGACCCATAATGTATGTTTCACTGCCGTCTTTCGCAAGTCTGAAAACTCGTCTTACATAGTCCACAAGCTCCTCGCCGACGAATTTGCAGAACTGATGACCAGTCGAGCGTCCGTCCAGCCAAAAAGAATTTTCGCCCGAGGGGATAACTACCGCAAAATTATACTTGTCCGAAAGATATTCAGGCACCCAGTTTTCTGCGTCGCCTGTATAACCGTGCAGCAAGAAAAGCGTTTTGGTGCTGTTTTCCGAGTATTTCGTATCTGTCTGCCCCCAGTCCTGCCTTATGTCACATGGCAGGTACATTTTAAACGTGGTATATCTCCGCAGGCAATTTGAATAAAATCTGATCGTTAAGTTTGACATAGCTTTTCCTCCTGTTTTTTTATATAATTATACTACATAAAATCAGTTTTGTCTAAGGGAGAAGCGAAAAAATTTTTCAATTTCCCTCACAAAATCATTTATCCCTATAAAAATAAAAATCACATCTGTCAAAGCCTCGTCCCAACGTACCTTGCCACTTTTTCATAATATTTTTTGTCGATCATAATTCTACGCTCCTCCACATTTACAAGGTGTCTGTCTACCCCGTCTGCAACTATTTTATTCATTATATCAAAATCAAAGCCGCAAAGTCAAACCAACAAAAAAGCTGTCTGACCTTGCGGCTTTTGACCTTTATAATACAATACTAACCGAAATGTGCCCTATATATCCTCCCTCATCATATCATTCTCACTCTTTATAAACATAAGCACAAAGCATATAAGCAGCAATGCACAAGATATCCATATAAACTCATTGCCTATGTATAATGAATATGCTCCGCCTATTCCTGCACCGCAGGCAAATACGAATATCGTAAGAAAATATTGCAGCGATTTCCTGAGCAGCGACTTGTCCCCTATCCTCATGTATGCACTTATGGATTCCATTGCACTTCTCATATTTCCTATGCACATCGTGCTTGCGTATGGATAACTATTTACTTTCCTGAACGATTGCACCTGCATTGCACAGGCACATGATGAAAGTGCATTCGCAACAAAATCGTATGAACCGCCAAGCGGTATAAACCCCACAATGCAAAGCAGCACCATTTCCGTGAAAACTATTATCTGCCGCCAATGTATAAATCCAACGTCCTTGAAACGTGCGTGCAGACGCTCGGCTATGAAAATCCCCATTGCAAACGCCAGCACAGGTATAAGATAGTGCAACGCCCTGTGCCAGTTGCCTTTTGCGACATATGTGCTCATAAGCACAATGTTTCCCGTCTGTGCATTTGAAAAAACTTCACCTCGCACAAAATACGAATATGCGTCCTGCAAGCCCCCTGATATGGTCAGAAGTATCATGAGCATATTGGTTTCAGACATTTGTTTTCTTGATCGTAACATCATTTTATCATATTCCTTCATAAAAAATTAACAAGAAAAATATTTTTATACACTTTAATTTTCTCCTTTTTCCATTATAATTATCTCAGATATATAAGTCAAATATATAATTGATATGGAAGATATAAAATATTGATATAGCAAGAAAGTGATAAAGTGAATATAAATTACGAATATTATAAGATATTTTATTATGCCGCAAAGAACCGCAGCTTTTCAAGAACGGCAAAAGTGCTGCTCACAAATCAGCCTAATATCACAAGGGTGATAAAAATACTCGAAGGAGAACTTGGCTGCACGCTTTTTAATCGAATGAAAAACGGCGTCACGCTTACCCCTGAGGGAGAGATACTTTACGAGCACATTTCAAAGGCGGTGGAACTTATTACAGAGGGCGAAGATGAGATCTCAAAAGCCAACGACCTGCAAAGCGGAACTGTCACCATAAGTGTGACGGAGACCGCACTTCACGGCGTTATGCTGCCACTTCTCAATGAGTTCCATGAAAGGTATCCGGGAATAAAAATAAAGCTGCTGAACCATTCAACCCCTCAGGCACTGACTGCTCTCAAAAGCGGCATTGCAAACCTCGCTGTGGTAACAACGCCGATAAGCACAGAAGGCTCGCTGAATTTTCATAAGCTCAGAGAGTTCCGTGAACTTATCATATGCAGCACAAAGCTAAAGGATCTTGCAAAGCGAACGCTCACTCTTGAGGAACTTTGCAGCCACCCTATAATATCACTTAACCGAAACACAAGGACATATGATTTCTATTCCGACTTCTTTTTCCAGCATGGAATAGATTTTCAGCCGGATATTGAGGTCGCAACCGCCGATCAGATAATGCCGCTTGTGAAAAGCAACCTTGGCATAGGTCTTATACCTGAACCAATGGCACAAAGCGGCGATGTTTATATTCTGAAAACTGATGAAGAGTTTCCAAAGAGGAGCATCGTTCTTGCAGAAAATGCAGACAAAAAACTCAATGCCGCCGCTACAGAGATACAAAAAATGATACTGAAAAAATGTAATATGTTTGCAAATGCTGAGATATGACATACATGAAAGGAGATAATAATATGCCTACAGTTTTGCCAAAAGAAAATGAAGTCGAACAGTTTTTTTCAAGGATAATGGCATCGGAAGGAGCTTGCCAAAGGCTCAGCAACGTGCTTTACGATCACCTTAGCGACGACGATATGCAGACCGATCCTGACCCAGAACATCTTGTGCAGGTGCTTTTGACCGCATATACGAACGGTGATATAAGTGCACTTCTGCTGGAGCTTTGTGGAAGAAGTCTTTTCGATCTGCTGAGAGAGGCATACCTTATACCAAAGCGTTTTCACGGAAAAGCCGGAAAAAATCCTGAACTCCTTACGACCCCTGAAGGCGATGTCATTGAAGAAAAGAAAAAGCTTGTCACAAAGCATGAGTTCGAAAAATTTCGTGATGTGTACAAAAACCACAGCTGTGCACCACGTTCAAAGCTTTATCTTGCGGACGGATATGACCTTATGAGGGTCTATACCGACGGAATGAACATTAAGGAAAAGCGTGTTGACAAAAGACGTGGCGTGCTTATACTTTACGCCCTGCCTGACACTGTAAAGCTTGGACTTTCCGAGGCTCAGACCTATGATGTTATATGGAATACTTTCCACAAGATACAGCAGACTGCCCCAACTGCAATGGTCTATTACGGACAAGAAACAGGCGAAAAGGCTGGAAAATCATTTGATGAGATCGGCGTTTTACTGCCTGTTCATCAGTTTGAAAAGAAAATGCTCATGCACCTCAGCGAGATAGACGGCATTGTGCTTGCCTGCCGTGAGGAAATGATGAAAAAAGCAGGCTCAGACAGCCTTGATCTTTAAAAACGGAAGTGATACTGAATGTCACAAACTATAGTTAAGAAAAATCACATGGATATCCCATGGCACGATTTCACAGACGCCGAAAAGGACGAGCCAGTATCAAAGGCGAGCCTAAAAGAAAAAGCCTCTGTTATAGGCAGGGTGGGAATGATGTTTCTCTCCTGCGGAACGGGAGCGTGGCGTGTGAGAAGTTCCATGAACACCATGTCGGAATGTATGGGACTGACCTGCACAGCAGATATCGGGCTTATGTCCATAAACTACACCTGTTTTGACGGCGAGGCTTGCTTTTCGCAGTCTCTTTGCCTTACTAACACGGGAGTAAACAATTCAAAGCTAACACGTCTTGAAATTTTCATCAACGATTTTGTCAGCCGCTGCGATAGTTTGACTTGCGAACAGGTCCACAATGAACTTGACGATATCGAAAAGATACACGGACTTTACTCGCCGCCTGTTTTGGGCCTTGCGGCGGCACTTGCCTGCGGAGCGTTCACATTCCCGCTTGGCGGTGGACTGACCGAGATGATATGTGCATTTTTCGGTGCAGGCATTGGCAATTATGTGCGGAGCAAATTCACAAAACACCACCTTACCCTTGTGCTTGGAATAGTTGCCTCAGTATCGGCGGCGTGCCTTTCATATGCAGGGTTGTTTGAACTTGCGAAAATACTTTTCAATATAAAAATGCAGCATGAGGCAGGCTACATATGTGCAATGCTTTTTATTATACCTGGTTTTCCGTTCATCACAAGCGGCATAGACCTTTCAAAGCTCGATATGCGTTCGGGCATCGAGCGGCTGACCTACGCCCTCATCATTATAATTGTAGCCACAATGACAGCGTGGTTAATGGCACTTATCCTGCACCTTACGCCAATGGACTTTTTGCCTCTGCACCTTACCTTATGGCAGTTCATACTGTTCAGACTTGCGGCAAGTTTCTGCGGGGTTTTCGGATTTTCCGTTATGTTCAACAGCCCTGTCAAGCTTGCAGCCTCTGCGGCAGTTATAGGTGCACTTGCAAACACTCTGAGATTGGAACTTGTTGACCTTGTTTCATTTCCTCCGGCAGCTGCTGCGTTTGTGGGGGCATTCACCGCAGGCATACTCGCCTCGCTGCTGAAAAAGTATGTGGGCTATCCGAGAATATCCATAACCGTTCCGTCCATAGTCATAATGGTTCCGGGATTATATCTTTACAAGGCTTTCTATAATTTGGGTGTCATGTCCCTTGAAACATCTGCGTCATGGCTTGCGTCTGCCCTGCTGATAATACTAGCTCTGCCTTTGGGGCTTATCTTCGCTAGGATAATTACGGACAGGTCATTTAGGTGTTGTACTTAAAATCTTAGTCATAGCTAAAGCTATACTGAACCCACATAAAAAACTATATTGATATACACTTTCCTATTAAGACTATTCTCCTTTACCTATAACTGGCGTCAGCGGCATTTGTCAGCAAAAGCGAAGTGCTGAGGTGTTTTAAGAACATAACAGGACAGTCGCCGTTTGAATATCTAAAAAAATTATCGTCTGCGCAATGCGGCATATATGATAAAAAACACATCTGACTCGATAAATGCTATCTGTGGGCTTTGCGGCTTTGACGATCACAGCTATTTTTCAAAAGCCTTTAAAGAAGCCTACGGGTACAGTCCCAGAGATTTTAGAAAGTAGAATATACGGGACAATATCTCACAGATTTATCCGTCTGTCGTGTAGACATTACATTCTCCTGTTTATAGGACTACGATAAAACTATTATCAAACAAAAGGCGTTTCATTTTATCCAAATGGAACGTCTTTTGCATTTGTGCTTATTCTTGTATGAAAAACGAGTCAATTATTCTCCTCCCAATAATCCTCTGCATCCTCGTAGTCATAGAAATCATCATAGTGATCTTCATAAAGATCCTCTGGGTCGTCATAATCATGAGCATCATACTCAGCAGATTTACTGGTTGAGGTTTTATTGGTATTCTTATGGGTAGCTCTGGTAGCTGAACTACCTGCTGTAGTGGTTTTCGGACGTGATGTTGTAGCAGTTGTGAATACTGAAGTATAGCTGTTCTTATTATTGTAATACTTAGGGTCATGTATCAAACAGTAGCAGCTGCCTTCTTCAGGAGAATTGCCACAGCCCGAGTGTGCGCATTTGGGGCGCAGGGCATCATAGATCATGGCTATCCCTATGATGATCAACACAGCGACAACGATTCCTTTGAGATTGAACGAACTATGCTGAGAGCTGTTTTCTGTTGCCAGCTTGTAGCCTATATAATCGTCAAGCATTTCCTCGTTTCTGTTGCTTTTTCCAGATTCCATAATCACACCTCCAAACTGTATTTCTGATATTATACCATATTTTTTAAGATTTGTGGTAACAATTTTTGGACAATTGAATATTCTGTCCCTTTTATTATTTTTTAGTGGCAAAGTCGGGTAGTGTGCGGAATATTTTACGGTTACTTTTGCTCAACTCCCCTTAATTTTACCCCCATTATACAGCTTGAAGCGAACTCTATGCCAATGGGTAAAAATTTTTTTCAAACCTCCCCAATTTTACCCCTAAGTATGCTATAATAGAATAGACAAGAAACCCGACCCAAAACCCAGCGAGGTGCTTTTATGACATATGCAATATCTGATATCCACGGCTGTTATGAGGAGTATATTAAGCTTCTCGAAAAAATAGGCTTCTCTGAGGACGATACCCTCTATATCCTAGGTGATATCTGCGACAGGGGCGAAAAGCCTATGGAGATCTATAACGACATCATGACTCGTGATAATGTTATCCCGCTGTTCGGCAACCACGAACACCTTGCCTATATCAATCTCCGCCACCTCATAAAAAATGACGTGAGCAAGCTTACAAAAGACGAACGGCTAGACCTGATAGATTGGCTCACCAGCGGAGGCAAACCCACTTTCAGCGAATTTATCTCCCTCTCCAAAGCCGACCGCATGGACTTCATGGAGTTTCTCAAAAGCTTCTCAATGTATGAGGATATTACCATAAACGGCAAACGTTTTGTCCTCACCCATGCAGGTCTTGGGGGCTTTAGCGAGGATAAGCCCCTTGATGAATATACCCTCCACCAGCTTATCTGGGAGCGTGCCGACTATTCAAAACGCTATTTCAGCGACCCGAATACTTTCCTTGTGACAGGTCACACCCCTACCGCCAATATCCCAAACCACGGCAGACCCGAAGCCTACAAAGCCAACGGACACATAGCCATAGACTGTGGCTGTGCCTCAGGTGGACGTCTGTGCGCCTACTGCTTTGAAACAGACATGGAGTTTTATGTTGACAAAATAAACCAGCCCCTTGAAAATCACTTCAAAATGTGATATACTTGTCCCGTTAAATATCATAACCGACGAGGATAAAACAGTTTGTGTTACATTTGCAGGAGGTCTATTGTATGTTTGAAAAAATATCATTTCCCGAATATGAATATGGATCTATCCAAAATTACTTAAAGAAATTGGGATATTGTTATACCACAAGAGTATATAAAGAACTTGGAAAATATAAAGTCGGGGAATTATATGCTGCCCCTTGGGGAGATGTGTTGATAATAGATGAAGTTAAAATATATTGGAAAGTATCAGACCGACCATTCTATAACGAAATGAATGATGACGAAAAGGCAGAGATACGCAAATATTCCGAAGATATGGGATTGCCATATGAATTTATTAAATTTTCCGTTTATGAGTAATAAATTTCAGTTTACTCCTTTTACTCACACCCACCGATACAGCCCCTCTGTATCGGTATTTTTCTGCCCCAACTCCCCTATCCGCCCCACCTCTATTGACATTTCCCCCTCAATGTGCTATCATAAAAAAGAACAAGTTAGCCGCAACTATCTTAATAACACCACAGGAGGAAGAAAAATGGATATGAATGAAAAACCAAAGCTCTCAGGCGTGCCTGAAACTATGCTGCAAACCGTGTATGCCCGTGCAAAGGAAACCAAAACAAGGGGTGCGATAAAAGATACAAAAGCCGTGGAGATAATAGATAAGATAAACTATGATTTCTCACTTGCCGATAAGGACTCAGCAATGCACAGCGGCGTTGTGGCAAGAACGATAGTCCTCGATAAACTTGCGAACAAGTATCTTGCAAAAAACAAAGACGCAGTGGTGGTGAATATCGCCTGCGGACTTGATACACGCTGTTACAGAATGAACGGCTACACCAATTGGTATAACCTTGACCTGCCCGAAACTATCGCCGTAAGAGAAAAGCTTCTCCCTGAATCAGGCGAGATATCCCAGATAGCAATGTCCGCCATGGACGATTGGAGCGGAGAAATAACCGAGCATGATGCCCCTGCTATCGTCATTATCGAGGGTCTGACTATGTACCTCTCCGAAAAGGACGTAAAGGAGATTTTTGATGTCATAAACAAACGCTTTGAACACGTCACAGTTCTTGTTGAAACAATGAATCCTGCCATGGTAAAGCATATGAAAGAAAAGTCGATCGAGGGCAGCAAAGCCAAATTCACATGGGGCGTCAAGGACGGCAAAGAGCTTGCAAAGCTTATCCCAAACTTCCGCTTTATAGAAGAACATAGCCTTGCCGAGGGAATGGCGGAGTTTATCCCAATATTCAAGCTTCTTAAAAAGATAAAGCCTGTGAGCAATATCTCAAACAAGATAGTAGTAATGGAAAAATAACTTTGACTTCCCACCCCCCACCATGCTATAATCCCAAATTTAGAAGTTCCGCCACGCAAAAAGCCCGTCAAACAGCGTATCACCGCCGCAATTCAGATATAATTTTTTATCTCCAACAATATAAAATTCTTTTTTTGCACGGGTAGCGGCAACAGTCAGTCAATGTCTGCGTTGATGCGGAATTTGATAAATATTTTTCAGTCACTCCAAAATGTTCTCTAAGCATATTCAGAATGTTTGAATTCATTGTGAGTACAGGCTTTATTTGAGTGCGATACTGCAAAAATAGTCAGCACATTTAATCTCCTCAACAAACTTTTGGTCGATTTGTTCATTGGTAAGTGGAAGTTCATTTACGATATTCTGCACTGCACCATTATTGGAGCTTGCAACAACAATATTATTTTCCGTAATGATCTCTGGAAGTACGCCAATAGATGCGTTGTCAAAATATTTTGTCTCTTTTGTTTCCTTGATCGACCTGTCTCTTAGTTTGGCAATATCATAAGCCTGTTTTACAATTTTTCTTATCCATTGCCATTCCCCTATCTTTCGTTCATCACCCAAGCAAACCCCTTAGCTGTCCGCCAAGCAGGCTCTTTAAAATGCCCGCCCTTGTTCCATTCAAGGGCGCATTCGATACCCTGCCCCGTCAGCAAATCATAACTCTCACGGATACAGTTACCCACCTTTGACATGACCGCATTTTTCGTCCTTTCTTCCTTGTCACCAAGGCTGAGATAAACAGCGTCGCATTTTATCTTATTCTCTTTCATATACCCCACAAAATCAGGAAACCACACCGACGGAGAAGCCGCCGCAACGCCTGAAAATTTCTCCGTTTGAAACGCCGCCCACAAAGCAAAAAGCCCTGCCAGAGAATATCCGCCAATGTAATAATTCTTGCTCTTGTCCGAGCAAAGCGTTAATATCTCCGCCAGAGTGTCTTCCGCTCCATTGCCGAAGCCCTCATTGCCAAATACCGCAGGGGCTTCCCATGGTGAAAGCTCCCTGTTCCAATCCTCGACCTTCGCCGCAATAAGCTGAAAGTCCACACTCGTGAGCTTTTTTATCTCTGCCACCTCGTTTTCTATCTCAGGCAGATCATGGTCGCCCACAGGCTGGATAAGAACAATATCAGCATTTTTGTCGCCATAATAATGGTATGTCATTTTGCCGTCACCTCTGTAATGTATCTCACTTCAAGTACCCCTTTACAACGCCAACAAATTCCCCTATATCCGCAAAATAATTAGGATAAACCTCACTTAGCCTTGCGAAAGAAGAAAACCTGACAAGCACATTGTCCATCCTATCGTTGCTGCGGTATTTCGTTTATTGACAGTATATCACATTATCCGCAATATTTCAACAGCCCTCAAAGTCAAGCCCTTTTAATCTGTGTAGTACTACAATAATTGTACCACATCGCAAAGTAAAATACTTGAAATGACATACGGAATATGGTATAATAACACTATGTAAAAAACTATCGGAGGAAAATTATATGGGATTATTTGATAAACTTCGTGAGCCTGTGGTACTAAAAGAGGAGAGGATAAAATGCCAATATTTTATATATCGGATATGCACATTGGACACCAAAACGTCCTGCGCCATGATAATAAACCTTTTACTGACATCAACCATATGCAGGCTGTTATGACGGCAAATTGGAACAGCACCGTTTCCGATAGCGACGAAGTTTATATCCTCGGTGACTTTGCATGGAAAAACGCTCAGGGGCTTGAAATGCTCTCTCAGCTTAATGGCAAAAAGTATCTTATCCTCGGCAACCACGATAAGCCCACAGAAGAAATGAAAGCCTGCTTTCAGTGGGTAAAAGACTATGCAGTGATACAAGACGACGAAACGCAGGTGGTGCTTTCTCATTATCCTATCGCCCATTGGTATAATCAATATCGTGGCGCTGTTCACCTCTATGGTCATGTCCATAACACCAAGGACTATCAGGCGTTTTTGCAGTATGCACAAATATGCAAAAACCTTGCCATACCATTTGAAAGCTATAACGTGGGCTGTATGCTCTATTATATGGACTACACCCCCAGAACACTTGATGAAATAAGGAGGAGCGCAAAATGATACTTATAACAGGCGATATCCACGGAAGCCACGATATCCATAAGCTCAGCAACAAAGGCAACCCCGACTTCAAGGATATTTTCAACAGCATGACAAAGGATGATTACGTTATAATTTGCGGAGATTTCGGACTTGTATGGAACAATGATAAGGAAGATATGTGGTGGAGAAGCTGGCTTAATGACAGACCTTTCACCACCCTCTTTGTTGACGGCAATCACGAGAATTTCGACCTCCTGAACGCTTATCCCGTAGAAAACTGGCATGGAGGAAAGATACACCGAATAGCCCCAAGCATTATCCACCTTATGCGAGGACAGCTTTTCGATATCGAGGGCAAAAGCTTTTTCACCATGGGCGGTGCAGAAAGCCATGACAGAGAGTTTCGCACCATAGGCATAAGCATATGGGAGCAGGAGCTTCCTAATAACAAAGAATACGCCCAAGCACTTTCCACCCTTGAAAAGTGCGGATACAAAGCCGACTATGTTATAACTAACTGCGCCCCTACAGATATCGAATATGAGGTGGAGCATGGAAAATGCACGTCCGCTTATAATTTCTACTATTCAGAAAACAGGCTCACAGAGTTTTTCCGTGACCTTGCAGATAAAATGCAGTATAAACGCTGGTTTTGCGGGCATTATCACTGCGACTATGTGAGCAAACTAAACCCGAAGTTTGAGATACTTTATGATAAAATAGTCACACTGCCATAATAGTCTGACCTATGAGCTTGTAAACAGCGCACCCCTTTGACTTCCCACCCCCGCCATGCTATAATGATAAAAAAAAGAGGTGACCCCACATGACCAATAAAGCATACTACCACCTGCCGGGGCTTTTCGAGTTTTATGACCTTTACTACGCATTCCTGCCTATATTCCGTGACCATAGAGAATATTTCTATGACTGGTGCGAAATAGGCTCTGTCTATGGCGCACCTGCCGACTGTATATGGGGCGGTGGACGAGCAGGCTTCGGCGAACATTCTCCACGAGAAGTCCTCGACCTTATGAAAGAATATAACATCTCCTCACGGCTGACCTTCAGCAATTCCCTGCTAAGAGAAGAACACCTTTCAGACAAAAAGTGCAACGACCTCTGCAAGCTTTTCTCCCAAAATGCAGACCCAAAAAATGGCGTGATAATATGCTCCGACCTGCTTCTTTCATATCTGAAAGAGAATTATCCCCACCTCTATTTTGTGTCCTCTACCACAAAAGTCCTTACCGAGTTTTCTCAGCTTGTAAACGAGCTTGACCGTGACGATTTTTCCTATGTAGTCCCCGACTTTCGCCTAAACAAAGCCTTTGATAAGCTCTCCTCACTCTCCTCTCAGCAGAAAAACAAAGTTGAGTTTCTTTGCAACGAGTGCTGTTATGTAGGCTGTGCAGACCGAAAAAACTGCTATGAAAACGTCAGCCGCAAAAATCTCGGTGAAAACTGTCCCGACCATGTTTGCAAAGCACCCAATGCCTCAGAGGGCTACCGCTTTTCAAAAGCCATGGAAAGCCCCGCCTTTATCGGCATAGAAGATATCCAAAACACCTATCTCCCAATGGGCTTTTCAAACTTCAAAATAGAGGGCAGAAGCCTTGGAAGCGCCCTGATACTTGAATTTCTGCTCTACTATATGACAAGACCCGAACATCAGCTAAAGGTCAGAGAGCAAATTTATCTCGACAGTATGCTGGATCTGTTCTGACTATTCTTCACATTGCATATCTCCCATATCGCAAGAAATATGTCACAAAACTCATGTTACCCATGGCTTACTTGGAAACAAAAATCAAAATAAGTGTAAACAATGCCACTTTTTTGTTGAAACAGCCATTATAATATAGTATAATAACACAGTGCTTTGTCACAAAAAAGTTATAGGAGAATTTACATGAAAAAAATTATCGACATATTTTTGCGTTCTTTGCTCACAGGAGTGGCAATAGCCATAGGCGGAACAGTCTATCTTTCCTGCCCTAACAAATATCTGGGAGCGTTTCTTTTCGGCATTGGACTATTTGTGATACTGTCTTTCGGCTTTGATCTCTTCACAGGAAAAGTCGGCTACGCAGTGGAAAACAAACCCTCTTATCTCGGTGAGCTTGGCATAATATGGCTCGGCAATTTTGCAGGAGCCGTCATCTCCGCCCTGCTTATTACCCAAACACGCATATCTGCCATAAGCGACAAAGCCACAGAGCTTTGCAATATAAAACTTGGGGATAATATCACAAGCGTTTTTATCCTATCATTTTTCTGCGGAATACTTATGTTCGTTGCCGCAGACGGCTATAAAACTATCCAAAACCCTGTGGGACAGGTACTTGCAATATTTCTCCCGGTTGTGGTCTTTATCCTCAGCGGCTTTGAACACTGCGTCGCTAATATGTATTTCTTTACCATAGCAGACCTATGGAGCGTTAAAGCCTTTGGCTACCTTTTTATAATGTCCCTTGGCAACTCCATTGGCGGAATACTTATCCCCCTTCTGCGAAAAGGCTTTGTATCAAAAGCATGACGCCTGTTTTTATAGGCTTATATAACATATAAAAAAGATACCGCAGTTCTTTTTGAACTGCGGTAAAAAAATGACTTCTGCTCTCAGGAACACAGTAAAGGGGGTATTATGAAAAAAACAAATAAAACAAAGGAGTCAATAGTAAACATAAGATAACAAATAAAACACAATTTAATCAACTTAGAAGGAGTGTGCAGAAGTCTTTGTTCGTTCCTGATGTATGTATTATATCACACTAAAAACCATTTGTGGTAACTTTTTTTGGACAGTTGTGACTTTTTTAAAAAAAATCTGCACTCCGAAAATCCTAAAGCTTTCAGAGTGCAGATTTATCTTTTTATGTAGAGGAAAACAGCGTTTGCCCCTTCCCACGTCTATCTGAATTGTCGCCTGTCTATCAAATAATATCCGCCCTGCGTTTACCTATCTGTGCAAACTCTTTGCGCCGTATGATAAAGTAAGCCACTGTTACCGCAGTGCCTGTTATCACCCAGGAAACAGGGTAAACTATCATGAGCATAAGATAGCTTCTGTGAGCCGCATAAATCGTGTTCACCCACACAAGCCTGAACACACATGTGCCAAGCACAGTTATGACCGCAGGTGTCATAGAGTGACCCATTCCCCTAAGACAGCCGCCCGATATCTCGTAAACACCCGTAAGAAGCTCCAGCAGGCAAACTGACCACATTCTTATCATTGCGTAGTGTATAACGTTCTCGTCCGTTGAGAAGATCTGTATAAAAAGGTGTCTGCCAATAAGGAATATCATACTCAGCCCAAGACAGCTTGCAAGCCCGATAAAGGTGCAAAGCCTGTATATCTTTTTACAGCGTTTCTTATCCTGAGCCGCAAAATTCTGACTTGTAAAGGTGGTCGCAGTCTGAGCGAAAGCGTTTATCACAAAATATGCCATGAACTCAAAATTCTGTTCCGCTGTGCTTCCGGCGATACCGTCTGAACCGAAGCTGTTTATCGCCGCCTGTATCACAACGTTTGACAGCGAGAAAACCATGCTCTGCAAACCAGCCGGCAAGCCTATCTTTATGATACCGAGAAGATATTCCCAGCGTATCCTGAGCTTTCTGACATCAAGTCTTAGCATCTCCTCCTCGTGGGTAAGAAAGTAAAGTATCATGCAGGCACTGAAAAAATTTGATATAACAGTTGCCGTTGCAACGCCTGCCACGCCCATTTTGAACACGATCACGAACACAAGGTTCAGAATAACATTTATAACGCCTGCGGTGATAAGAGCGTAAAGAGGTCTGGTGCTGTCGCCCTTGCTCCTAAGCACTGCCGAACCAAAGTCATATATCTCGATAAAAGGCATTGCAAAGAAGAATATCCTGAGATACAGCGTTGCAAGCTTTAAAACATCGTCAGGCACATTCATCATGCCAAGAAGTATCGGTGCAAGTATCTCGCCTACACCCAGTATGATAAATCCGCTTATGACCGCCAAAAGCACCACCGTATGTACAGCCTCGTTTGCCTTATCTTTTCTCCCCTGACCTATAAGCCTGGCCACCACAACATTTGCACCGACAGAAAGCCCCAGAAAAAGGCTTACAATAAGGTTCACCAATGAAGAATTGCTTCCAACCGCTGCCATGGCTTTGTCGCTGTCAAATCTGCCCACCACCGCAAGGTCAGCGGAGTTAAAAAGCTGCTGCAAAATACTTGACAATGCAAGGGGCAGTGCAAAAATAACGATCTTGCCCACAAGCGGACCGTTTAACATATCTATTTTCTTATTTTTCATACCGGATCTTCTCTCATCTTTCAACTAACTATTTCTCACACCTAATATTATATCACACCATCAAAGCTATTTCAATACTCGAATTTGCACATAAGCACACACAGAGATGTGTAAAAATCTAAACATTACGACCATTTGTACAATTTTTTGAACTCTTTGCCTGTTGACAAAGGCGTGAAATGGTGTTATAATAATATTCCACGGGAGGTGAGCAGTATGGCGATAGACAAAAAAGGCACAAAGCAGATAGCCGACAACCGAAAGGCACGTCACGATTATTTCGTGCTGGAGCAGATAGAGTGCGGTATCGAGCTTGTGGGAACAGAGGTCAAGTCTATAAGGAATGGCGGCGTCAATCTGAAAGACAGTTGGTGTTCTATCGAGGACGGAGAGATGTGGGTCAAGGGTATGCACATATCCCCTTATGAACACGGCAATATTTTCAACCGTGATCCACGCCGAGAGAGAAAGCTGCTGCTCCACAAACGTGAGATACTGAGGCTGTTCGGAAAGGTACAGCAGGAGGGTCTTACGCTTATCCCGATGTCGCTATATTTCAAAGGCAGCAGAGTCAAGCTTGCACTTGGGCTTTGCAAAGGTAAAAAGCTTTATGACAAGCGTGACGACATGGCAAAGAAAGCCGCACAGCGTGACATAGAGCGTGCCATGAAAGAGCGAAACTAACACGGGGGTGTAAAGGTTTCGACGGGGGTTTTGAAGCACGATAAGCGAGTAGAGGAGCGCACACTCTTTAAACGGCGTACGTTTTAAAATTAGACGACAACGATAATTTTGAATTAGCTGCTGCTTAAGTCAGCGCTCGTCTTGCCTTAGAGTACCACGGCTTTGGTAAAGGCGTCGATCAGTGGTGAACGTTACAAAGCGACGGCTGTAGCCTTGTGATGTATCACAGCCTACCAAACACACAGGCGTGTCTGTTTGCCTTTGTGCAAGGGAACGGGAGTTTTCCGCAATAACAGAATACACTCGTAGAAGTTCGTGGGGATAGGCTTTCGGACAGGAGTTCGATTCTCCTCACCTCCACCAGCAGGGGCGTGCCCCTGCACCCAATCCGCTTTACTTTATGTAGAGCGGTTTTTTATTGCCGCCCATCAATTTTATCTAAAACCCAACCATTGTTTCGCCGTGGCGGACATTTCCCGTCAAGGTTTTTTGTAAACACACAAAGTCACCGCTGTGATAATTTGTGTGTCACTTTTACAAATTCAGGGGCGTGCCCCTGCACCCAATCCGCTTTACTTTATGTAAGGCGGTTTTTTATTGCCGCTCATGGATCATTATTTATAAACCCAACTTTGTTATTTCACCATGGCAGACGCTGACATAATAAAAAAGAGTGCATTACCACCTCAGATAATGCACTCTTATATTTTACCCTATTTCTCCTCCAGCCCGCTGAGCGAAAGCCTGCTCTCCATTTTCTGAACAGTCTTGCTCTCCTGCTTTGCGATCTTTGCTTCAAACCAGAAGGTCGAGCCTTTGCCCTCCTCCGATTGAACGCCGTATGCAAAGCCGTGGGCTTTGAGTATCTCCTGACAAATGGAAAGTCCAAGTCCTGTGCCTACCACGTCACGCTTTACCTTTGCGTCACGGTAGTATCTGTCAAATATCTTAGGCAGAAGCTCCTTAGAAATGCCCTTTCCGTTGTCTGTTACTTCAATACGAACCACATCAGCCTTGTTTATCTGCTTGATACGAATGACCTTGTTGTCACCCGTGTAGTTTATAGCGTTGTTTATAAAGTTGTAAATGACCTGATCCAGCTTTGCAATATCCGCCGTTATCACTCTGTCCTCGTCTGGGATATACTTGATATCATAACCATTTTGCTCTATGAGTATCTGATATCGAGTCATGCAGTCATTGAGCTTGTCAACTATAGAGAAGTCCGTGAGTTTAAGCTCCGCATTGCCCGACTCCAGCTTTGAAAGCTCCAGTAGATTATTTACCAGACTTGAAAGCCTGTCAGCCTCGTCGATAATAACTTGGATATGCTCCTGCCTCTTCACAGGATTATCCCCCGACAAGTCCCTTATCATTTCCGCATAAGCCTTTACCATAGTGAGCGGTGTTCTCAGGTCGTGAGATATGTTCGCAATAAGGTCTTTCCTAAGCTCCGATACCTTTTGTATCTCGTCCTTGGCATTGTTAAGCACCGTGGAAAGCTCCTCTATCTCACAATAGCCATGGCCATTGAACTCCACCGTATAATCCCCTTCACCGAATTTCTTCGCCGTATTCGTAATGTCAACGATAGGCTTTGAAAGTCGCTTTGAGATATACATAGTTACAATAAAAGCAAGCTCAAAAAGTATGATAGTGATATAAATGAGCTGTTCTCTTATAATGCTTACAGTAGAATCTATCGGCTCTATTGAGCTTTCAATGAAAAGATACGCCTGCTTATCCGAATCATCAGTGTAGATAGACGTGCAGTAAAATATCTCCTTGCTCTTGAAATTCTCATTCTGAGCAATTTTCGTGATGTAGTTATCGTCCGACTGCTTTAGCTTAGATATCATCTTGAAAAGTCCGATGCCATAGCCCTTGTTTATGATCTTGTTAAGATGCGAATATGCTCCCATGTTGTTTTCCATCACAATAGGATTGCCCATTTCGTCCGTTATAACAATGCAAAGGCTGTTGTCAAAAGCCAGCGAGCGGTTCGTTACCTCCTGCTGGTCAGTGCCATATGCTTGGATTATCTGATTTGCAGCGTCTGTAATATCTCTTATCTTCGCCGACTGATAATATCTTTCCAAGAAAAAATACTGAAAAAGCCAAATAAGAATAAGAATAAAAGCCGTGAAGAAGATAAAATACATCCACACATATGACCGCAGACTTCTTTTCGCCTTTATCTCCGCCGTCTTATTGCTGACTTTTTCCTTGACTTCTGCAAGCTTACTGGATCTTTTCAAACTTATATCCCATTCCTCTCAGAGTAACAATAAGATTGCGGTATTTTCCAAGGCTGTTTCTCAGCATTTTTATGTGAGTGTCCACAGTTCTGTCGTCACCGTAAAAATCAAAGCCCCATACCTCTTCAAGAAGTTTCTCTCTTGAAAGCGCAATGTTCATGTTCTTCACCAGATAGAAAAGCAGGTCATACTCTTTCGGAGTCATGGAAACCTTCTCTCCGTCTATCTTTACCTCACGGGCTGTAAAGTTTATCTCTAATCCCTCGTATCTTATAACGTCCTCAGTGCGCTGAGAAGCTGACGCACGGTTAAGCACCGCCCTTATCCTTGCCATAAGCTCCTTTGGCGAGAACGGTTTTACTACATAATCGTCAACGCCTATCTCAAAGCCGAAAAGCTTGTCATACTCCTCGCCCCTTGCGGAAAGCATTATAACAGGTATCTGCTTTATTTTTCTTATCTCCTTGCAAGCTGAATAGCCGTCAAGCTTCGGCATCATAACGTCCATTATGATGATATCGAAATCCTGATTTTTCACCATTTCCACAGCCTGCATACCGTCCTCAGCCTGAGCTACTTCATATCCCTCAAACTCGGCATACTCTTTGATTATCTCTCTTATTTTAATTTCGTCATCGACTACAAGAATTTTTGCCATAGTCATTCCCTCCTATTCAGGCAGCACCGCACAAGAACCGCCTATTGGCTTTGCATACAATCTTTGTGTGTTGCTGCCTTAATTCATATTCTTTGCTTATATAATAACCTATTATTGTGTAAAATTTGTGACGGTTTATAGAATATTCTAAGCCATACCGCACCAATTCACAAGAAAACTACTGCCCGCCAACCAAAATGGTATGACGGGCAGAGTTTATATAGGAATTTGTTATGGAAATGTCAGAAAATCAGCAATGTCCCATCATAATGAGAGCCATAAGACAAAAACCTGTTACGATACAACTCATTGCACCCATGATGTTGTCAATTTTTTCTGCTGTAAGCTTTTTCATAGTGATTACCTCCTTATGGTCTAAAATAAACTATTCTGTTCTCAGTGCGATAACAGGGTCTTTCTTTGCCGCCACTCTTGACGGGAACAGACCTGCGATAAGCGTCAGGCAAACGCTTATTGCAATGAGTATAACTGCCGCACTGACAGGTATTGAAGCTCTTATCGGCACGTCTGTAAGATGTGCGATTATCATGTTTATCGGTATTGTGAGCAGATAGGAGATAATTATTCCCAATGCACCTGCCACAAATCCCACGATAACTGTTTCGGCATTGAACACTCTTGATATATCCCTCTTTGAAGCACCTATACTTCTCAGAATACCTATCTCCTTTGTTCTTTCCAAAACTGAGATGTAGGTTATAATGCCTATCATGATAGATGATACGACAAGTGAAATTGCAACAAATGCGATAAGAACGTAGCTGATAGCGTTTATGATAGATGTGATAGAACTCATCATAAGACCCACATAGTCAGTGTATTCTATCTTGTCCTCTTCGCCAACACTGTCGTTGTAATCGTCGATAATATCTATTATCTTTTCCTTTGAAGCAAAGTCCACAGGATAGATATTTATGCTGTCAGGGTCTTCAACAACTGAATAACCAAGAGTTTTCATGTTGTTGTCATAGTTTGAAGTGGAATATTTTCCGCTGTTTGCAAGCTGATCCGCATTTGTGTCGGACTGTTCTTTGAGCATTTGCTTCATAAGCTCCATTTGCTCGTCAGAAAGTGAAGCTATATACTTCTTCTGAGTTTCGGTAAGCGATGACATATCACCGCCCTGAATTGCTGACATATCCATTGAACCCATGGCATTCATGCCCATATCTGCAAGCTCGCCTGTATCGGAAGCACCGCTCTGCTCCATAAGAGCCTTATACTGCTCCTCGGTCATCCCCTCAGGTATCTCCATAGAGCTGTCGCCTGCCACCAAACCAGCCTTCTTATCTGTGTCGGAGCTGTCTGCTGTTTTGTCAGCCTTGCTTTCTGTATCGGCTGTGCTGTCGGAAACGGTTTCTGAACTGCTGTCTGTATCTGCCACAGTCTCGTCCGTTTTGAACTTAAGTCCTGTGAAAACATCTATATCAGGATTTGCTATCTGCTCTTTTACTATCTCGCTTTTATCTACTTCGTCGATAAGATATGTCATAAGGTCATGACGATAGCCTATCGCACCGCTTATGGAAGCAGAGGAAGCGTCCTCGTCAGGTCGCAGGATACCGACTACACTTATTTCTGTGCCGTTTGCAACAGCCTTTTTCATGTAGCTCTCATCGCCTGTCATATCTTCCCACACACCGTCTTTTTTCTTATAGAAATCAGGTGTAGGAACGACCTTGAATTTCAGGTCAAGAAGCTCATCATAGGTGTAAACGTGCTGTTCGCTGTCAACGGATATATCCTCTCCTGCCATGGCACGTCTTACTATGCCGTTAAGTGAGCTTGGGTCGAGAAGTCCGAGAGAATAAAGCACATAGTCGTTTATCTCGTTGTTCTTATCAACTACAAGCACAACTTCGTTATACTTTTCAGGCAAACGTCCTGCGATAACGTCATACTGCTTGTCGATAAGCTCCTCATTATCTATCATTTCGCTCCATACGTCAGTACCCATGCCCATCATGCCACCCATTGAGCCACTCATGGACATTGCTTCCATCTGAGTTGAGGACATATATCCCATATCTTCAAGAAGCGTTGACGGATTGACCTGCATTACACCGCTGTCGCTCTCCGTAAAAACGTTAAGTGTAGTGGCGTATGTGTACTGAACGTCGCTTGTAAGGTCTTTCAGGTCGCTGTTATCGTCAAGATATTTCTTGAACTTCTCCAGATTGTTGACCTTTGTTTCTTCCATGAGAGTGTTTATCATCTCGCCCATGGCATTCTGAGAATAGACCTTGTCTTTATCGTGGTTTGCTGAATCCTCATGGTTTTTCGCCATGGTATTCATTATCTCGCCTATACTTGCGGTGGTCTTTGTTATCTGAAGCGGATAGCTTGAAAGGGTATCAGACTGCACCTGATCTATATAAAGCTGAACGCCGTTTGAGATAGAAAGAATAAGTGCGATACCGATTATACCAATAGAGCCTGCAAAAGAGGTAAGAAGCGTTCTTGCCTTTTTTGTCATAAGATTGTTTCGGCTCAAAGACAGTGCAGTGAGGAAGCTCATGGAAGTTTTAAGCTTTTTGCGCTCTTTCTTCGCCGCCTTTTTGTCAGCCTTTGTAGGCTCTTTTTCAGGCTTTTTGATAGGCTCCACAACATTCTTGTCAAGAGGGTCGGAATCGTCTATGACCTTTCCGTCAAGAAGTTTTATTATTCTTGAAGAATATTTCATTGCAAGCTCAGGATTGTGCGTTACCATTATAATAAGCTTGTCCTTTGAAATGCTCTTCAAAAGCTCCATTATCTGAACACTTGTTTCAGTATCAAGCGCACCTGTAGGCTCGTCTGCAAGCAGAATGTCAGGCTCATTCACAAGCGCTCTTGCAATGGCAACTCTCTGCATCTGACCGCCTGACATCTGATTAGGCTTTTTGTGGAGCTGGTCGCCAAGACCCACCTGCTCGAGAGCCTTGACGGCTCTTTCACGTCTTTCTGACTTTGAAACACCTGAGAGGGTCAAAGCAAGCTCAACGTTTGAAAGCACTGTCTGGTGCGGTATAAGGTTATAGCTCTGGAACACGAAGCCTATGGAATGGTTTCTGTAGGAATCCCAGTCGCAATCCTTGAAATCCTTGGTAGATTTGCCGTTAATGTTAAGGTCACCGCTGGTATATCTGTCAAGGCCGCCGATAATGTTCAAAAGAGTGGTTTTACCGCAGCCTGACGGGCCAAGGATAGAAACGAACTCATTCTCACGAAAATCAATGCTGACGCCTTTAAGGGCAGAAACGGTGGAATCACCAACGACATAATCTTTTTTTATGTCCTTTAAACTAAGCATATATTTTCTCCTATTTTTGTTATTGTAAAGATATTATAATAGGGTTTTATAAACTCAGTTTAAACATAACACAGTTTTGGGTAAAAAAATTGTCGGAGGGGAGATTTAAGTGAGGAGTGAGGAGTGAGGAATTAGGAATTAGGAATGAGGAATGAGCATAGCAGACCAAAGTAAATTGCAAGCATAAAGTAAAATAAAGCACCGAGCGAAGCGAGAGATAAAGCGCACGCTCAAGCCCGGCGCTAGAGGGCTTGTGGGGTCTAGGGGCAAAGCCCCTAGCGGAGTATGAGGCAGAGCCTCATTCGGCGCAAGCCGACAAGGTGCAGATTGTAGTATCAAAAGCATATAGAAGTCAAATATCAGATAAAAGTGATATCGGAGTATAAAATCTGCACCGCCTTTCTAACCCTAAGCGCAATGTAGATACGCAAAGAGCGGAGCGATTTTGCGGAGGAATAAACTATCCCAAATATCTGTAGGGGCGAACAGCGTTCGCCCGTGTTCAGAATTTGTTATAATTTCAGAATTGTAGGGGAACGGCGCAATTTCTGCTTTGCAGAAATCCGACGTCCCGACCCCCTCGCACGTCTTTGTACATCTGCATGACTTTATGGTAAATTCAAACCTCGTCACTTCGAGCGGGCTGTCGCATTTCTGTGAGCTTGCGAACAGAAATTTCGCCAAGCCCCTACAAGCGTGATAGGATAGTTTTTTGTTCTGTCCTACAATGGTTGTAATCGTGGACTTGTTTCTTCGACGGGCGAACGATGTTCGCCCCTACAGATTTGTTGCCGTAATTTTGTGGTTTTGTACGATTTTTATTCAGTTTTCAAGCTTCAAACAAGGTGCAGGAAGTGCTTTTCTGTGCGATCAGAACCTCTCATCGTGTTCACCTAACTCACGTTGACAAAATGTTTCCTCATACACTGCTACCTTGCAGGATATTCAATTTGGGATAATACCCCTATACTTATCCCGAAAAGCACCCCTTTTGTTGCATAAAAAATGCAACAATTGCAGAAATGTTGCCAAATTAAAAGATAAATCATTTGTTTGCACAAGACAATACCCCTGAAATTGTGCAGAATCAACATGGAATTTTGAACTAAATGTGTCTTGACATCGTTAATATCACGTTAATAAAACGATGATATAATAAAAAAATGCAAAGTGAACGGAGGAGTAAAAATGTTTCACATACTTGTGGTGGAGGACGATACTAACACTCGCAAACTGACCTGTGATGTGCTTAGCGACAACGGCTACACACCTATCGAGGCTCGTGACGGTATAGAGGCTCTCGAAATAATGGACGAAAAACACGTTGACCTTATTATAATGGACGTTATGATGCCTCGTATGGACGGTTTGGAGCTTTGCGAAACTATCCGCAAGGCTGGGTTTCAGACGCCTATATTAATGGTGACGGCTAAGGAAACGGCTTTTGACAAAAAGCAGGGCTTTATAAAAGGTACGGACGATTATATGGTGAAGCCTGTGGACGAGGAGGAAATGCTTCTGCGTATTCAGGCACTTTTGCGACGTTCCCAGATAGTGAGCGACCACAAGATAACTGTGGGCGACACCACTCTCGACTATGACGCACTGACTATCAAGACCCCTGAGGGCATAAGGGAGCTTCCGCCGAAAGAGTTCATGCTTCTTTACAAGCTTCTTTCCTATCCCGACAAGATATTCACCCGCCGTCAGCTTATGGACGAGCTTTGGGATATGACCTCAGACACTGACGAGCGCACTGTGGACGTACACATAAACCGCATAAGAGAGCATTTGAAGAATAACCACGATTTTGAGATATTGACAGTGAGAGGGCTTGGCTACAAGGCGGTCAAGCTGAAAGGATAGGCTCATGAAAAAACATCTTATCTCTGCTCTTCGCTCAGAGCGCAGGCGAAATTACACCATGAACGCCAGCATAGTTTCGGCGGTATTTATGATAATGATATGGGCAGGGCTTCTTACGGGATTTATAATGATAGGCATAAAAAGATGCCTGCATTTTCTATCCCCTTTGCAAATGCCTTTTGTTTTCCTTATTGTGGGACTTGTGGTATCTGTAATAATCGGCACTTGCATTTCTGCCGCTGTAGCAAGCAAGATAGTAAGACCTGTGCGTGAGGTAAAAAAGGCAATGCACAGGGTAGAAAAGGGAGATTTCTCTCAAAGGTTAGAGGTAACAGGCTTTAACGGCGAGATAGACGAGCTTATAGAAAGCTACAACAAAATGGCGCAGGAGCTTGGGGGCATCGAGATGTTCAGGGAGAATTTTATCAACAGCTTCTCCCACGAGTTCAAAACGCCTATCGTTTCTATCCAAGGCTTTGCGAAACAGCTAAAAAAAGAAAATCTGTCAGAAGAGAAAAAGCAGGAATACATTGACATTATCATCAGCGAATCAAAGCGTTTGACCAATCTTTCATCGAACATTCTTATGCTTTCAAAGCTTGAAAATCAGCAGATCATCACTGACAAGACAAGCTTTTCCCTTGACGAGCAGATAAGAAACTGCATACTTCTTCTGGAAAAGCAATGGACGGCTAAGGACATAAGCTTTGACATTGATATGCAGGAGATACAATACACCACCAATGCGGAAATGCTTTCGCAGGTGTGGGTGAACATAATAGGCAACGCCATAAAATTCTCACCAGAGGGAAGCTCTATCAGAGTAAAGCTTTTTAAAGAGGGTGATGTGATAACGGCTGAGATAACTGACCGTGGCATCGGAATGGATCAGCAGACCATATCACACATTTTCGAGCGTTTTTATCAAGGGGACAGGGCGCACGCTTCAGAGGGAAACGGACTTGGTTTGCCCCTTGTTAAGCGTATCGTGGAGCTGTGCAACGGCAATATCCGTGTAGAATCACAATACGGAAAGGGTACAAATTTTATTGTTACGCTCCCGCAAAACGACAAATGACATTAGTATCATAAAAAAAGGCGGACACTTCCAAAGAAATGTCCGCCTTTTTCTATTTTATCAGATAGCCGCAAAGCCCTGCTTAAGATCGTCTATGATATCCTCGACATTTTCAAGACCTACGGAAAGTCTTATCATTCCGCCGTTTATGCCTGCGGCAACGAGCTGTTCGTCTGAAAGCTGTCTGTGTGTTGCGGAGGCTGGGTGGAGGATACAAGTACGGATATCGGCAACGTGAACTTCGTTGGAAGCAAGCTTAAGGCTGTCCATGAACTTTGCCGCTGTATCTCTTCCGCCCTTGATAACGAACGAGATAACACCTGCTGTGCCAAGAGGGAGATACTTTTCAGCAAGCTTATGGTACTTATCGCTTTCAAGTCCAGGATATGCAACGGACTCTACCTTGTCATTGCTTTCGAGGAATTTTGCCACTGTGAGCGCATTCTCGCAATACTGCTTCATTCTTACAGGGAGAGTTTCAAGTCCCAGATTGAGCAGGAACGAGGAATTTGCAGCAGGATAGCAGCCGAAATCTCTCATAAGCTGCATTCTTGCCTTTACTATGTAAGGTGCAAAAGAATATTTCTCAGTGTAGATAGTGCCGTGATAGCTTTCGTCAGGCTCGGTCATGCAAGGGAACTTTCCGCCCGTCCAATCGAACTTGCCGCTGTCAACGATAACGCCGCCAACCTGAACTGCGTGGCCGTCCATATACTTTGATGTAGAATGGATAACGATATCTGCGCCCCACTCGATAGGTCTGCAAAGGTATGGAGTAGCGAAAGTATTATCAACGATAAGAGGAACGCCATTCTTATGGGCGATATTTGCAAAACGCTCGATATCGAAAACTGTCAGCGCAGGGTTTGCGATAGTTTCACCGAAAACAAGCTTTGTATTATCCTTGAATGCCGCCTGTATCTCATCATCTGTAGCGTCTGGGTCAACATAGATACACTCTATGCCAAGTCTTTTCATTGTTATGCTGAAAAGGTTTATGGTGCCGCCATAGATAGAAGTGGAAGCTATAAAGCTGTCCCCTGCCTGACAGATGTTCAGGATAGAGCAAAGTGTGGCAGCCTGTCCGCTTGATGTACACATTGCGGCTGCACCGCCCTCGAGAGCGGCAATTTTCTTCTCAACTGCGTCTGTGGTAGGGTTTTCAAAGCGTGAGTAGATAAGGCTCTTGGTAGGGTCGTCAAAGACCTCGGCTATCTCTCTTGAGGAGTCATAGACATAGGTTGTGCTTTGTACGATAGGCACTACTCTCGGCTCTCCGTTTTTAGGCGTATAGCCCTCGTGTAAACATTGTGTTTCGATCTTCAATCAAATCAAATCCTTTCAATGCGGTAACGACCGCAAAATTTTTACCAATATAAAAAGCTTTTCAAAAAGCGTTTAAAACAGCAGTCCCCTCAGACCGCCCAAACATTATAAATGCGTTTATTCTGCATAGCGAAAACTCATAGCTGAATCGAAAATATCTTCTCCCATTGAAACATACTTTAGTGGTATCACCACATTATATTGTATATATTCGCTGTCAGAAAACTCGTATATACCCTGAACGTTCACACTTTGATCCTCACCCAGAGCCGCAATAACACAGCCACGCTTGCCATTGCCAAGGTCAAGTCCCCGATAATCAAGCCAAACATTATCATCAGAGCTGATATCAGCCGACTTTGCATACATATCTAGCATATCATCGACCGTGGTCTTGTCAAGCCGCTGATAATAAGACAATGACAGATTTAACCCGTCATATTTTTCGTCCACTTTGCCGTCAATAAGATTTGCATAGACAATCTTCACATCTCTCGTGCCGTCAAAATCATCTGTAGTTATCTCATGCTTTTCCAACTTTGCGGCAGAAAATCCACCTATCTCAGGCAACTCTAAAGCGGCAGAAAAATCTGAAAGCTCTATGGTCAAACCGTTTTCAATATCATAACGGTCTGTATCCACCGACCCTCCGTTAAGCATATCATAAACATAGCTGTCTATGACCATGTAAACGCCACCCGTGGTGATATTCGCAGAAATGCCATTTTCGTCAACGAAACTTTCAAGTTTCGTGAACGTGCTGTCCTCGTCAAACTGCATTATAACTGCACTGGCTTTCTGCTCGTCGCTTATTTTGTCGCTAAACTCAAAACGAATGACCCCACCCCCGAAATCAGCGTCAGTATACTTGACAGGTATACTAAGGAGCGGCTCGTCAGAATTTATCATTGCGTTTATACCATAATAATCAGAAAGCATTGCCTCTGCACCAAAATTGCCCTCTACGGTGCATTTGGCTGTATATGGTATTTCGCTAAGGTCACAAACAAGCTCAGGGTCACGAATTATTTCCACCTGCGAACTGTCATCCGTCTGCGAACTTTCCTCCACACCGTTGGGCGTATCTGACACCGCTTCCGCAGTAGTAGTATCTTTCGTTTCTGAAACGCTGTCTGCGGCTTCCTCAACAGGTCCGCAGGCGCAAAGTGACACTGACAGCAATGCCGCCAGCAATACGGCTGTTTTTCTGCTATTTTTCATATTAAGTTTCTCCCTATTTTTTTATTTTGTTTACCTTACAAGTCCTTGAAGTCCACCCTTGCCCCTGTCAAGGCGCTTTCCATTATTATTCTTGCGCACTCTGAAAGTGAAACTGCGCTTTTGCAGGTCATCATGGCTTTTTGTATGCAAAGTCCGAAAACTATGTGAAGCTCTCCCCTGCCTGCTGACTTCTGTACTATAGGCAGAAGCGGTTGCCAAAGAAGCTTTATATAGCTTTGGACAGTTTCGCCTGTGGTACAATTTCTTATTTTGCCAAAGCTTGCGCCCCCTGCGTTTGCCGCAGTGTAGCGGAGCATTTCCCCAACGTCCGTAAAAGGCTCGTTATATTTTTGAAGCACTCCTGCGGTAAAAGACCACACTGAGTAGTTATTGCCCACAAGCTTTTCGTCAATGATATCGCCGTAGAAATACTTTCTGCCCGACTTATCAGTGAACACTGTGAAAACGTCCTCCTCTTTAACACCCTCTGTCATGAAAAGCTTTCTCACGTCCTGCTGACAGGAATAGCCTGCAAGAGAGCCTATACAGCACAAAAGGGATTGAGGATGAACGTAGCCCTCAGGGCTTCTCATGGCTCTGAGAAGTCTGTCAAAAATCTCAAAGGCACTGCTTTTATATTGTTCAAGTTCCATTTTTATCACCGTTTCTCACATTTTCTCCCCTTTTTGGCTTTTCTTCATGATGTTTATCAGATAAAATTCAGGGGCTTGACGATCTGAAAAGACCTATCAGCCCGCTGAAAAATATTTTTTATCCTTTGATATTATACGTTTATTTCTGCAACATCGTCAGACACGCCGTTTGCTTCGACAACAGGCTTTACGCAATTTTCGATAAACTCGTCCACCTGCTGTGGGCATCTGCCGATAAAGTTTTCAGGCTTCATTATCTTATCCATTTCTTCCTTTGTTATCATGAACATAGGGTCGTTAAGGATAAGCTCGCAGAGGTTATTGTCAAGTCCCTCTTTCTTAACTCTTGCGCCTGCTACCATTGAATATTCTCTTATTCTTTCGTGAAGTTCCTGTCTGTTTCCGCCCTTTTCTACAGCGTCCATCATAATATTCTCGGTAGCCATGAAAGGAAGCTCTGCCATAACTCTTCTTCTGATGATCTTGTCATATACTACCAAGCCGTTGTCAGGATCTGTAACATTGAGCATTATATTGAGTATAGCATCAACACCCAGGAAAGCTTCGGCAACGGAAATTCTCTTGTTTGCAGAGTCGTCGAGAGTTCTCTCAAACCACTGTGTACCTGCTGTGAATGCAGGGTTGAGAACGTCGCAGATAACGTATCTGGCAAGTGATGTTATTCTCTCATCTCTCATTGGATTTCTCTTATATGCCATAGCGGAAGAGCCTATCTGATTTTTCTCGAACGGCTCTTCGATCTCCTTGAATGACTGCAAAATTCTTATGTCATTAGAGAACTTCATAGCAGACTGAGCGATACCGGCGAGAACTGAGCATACCTGATAATCCATTTTTCTTGAATAGGTCTGACCTGAAACAGGAACGACAGCGTCAAAGCCCATTTCCTCGGCTATCATTTTTTCAAGCTCTTTTACCTTATCAGTATCACCATGGAAAAGCTCCATAAATGAAGCCTGAGTGCCTGTAGTACCCTTTGAACCGAGGAGCTTGAGGTTAGCAAGTCTGAAATCCAGATCTTCAAGATCCATAAGAAGCTCGTTGCACCAAAGAGTAGCTCTTTTGCCCACTGTTGTGAGCTGTGCAGGCTGGAGGTGAGTATAAGCAAGGCAAGGCATAGCCTTATACTTATCGGCAAACTTTGCAAGCTGGTCGATAACCTTGACAAGCTTTCTCTTTACGACCTTAAGTGCATCTCTCATGATGATAACGTCTGTGTTATCGCCTACATAGCATGAAGTTGCGCCAAGGTGAATGATACCTGCTGCCTTTGGACAAACAAGGCCATAAGCATAAACGTGTGACATAACGTCATGACGAACAAGCTTTTCACGCTCAGCGGCAGCGGCATAATCTATATTATCAATGTTAGCTTCAAGCTCGTCTACCTGCTCCTGAGTAACATTAAGACCGAGCTTCATTTCAGCACGGGCAAGGGCTACCCACAGCTTTCTCCAAGTAGTAAACTTCTTGTCAGCAGAGAAAATAAACTGCATTTCCTTGCTTGCATATCTGGTACAAAACGGGCTTTCATAAGAATTTGTCATTGTTCTTCGACCTCTTTCGTAATATTATATAATGTATACACATTTATTATAGCATATTTTTTGCGGGTTTACAATAGGTTTAAGGAGAAATGTTTACAGCGGGACGTCATTGGATAGGAAAGGAATTTTTAAAAGTTAAATTTCTGTAAATTTTCAAGCAGAAACAGAGCTGTGCTTGACTTTTTGGGGCGGATATGTTATGATATTAAAGCCGCATATTCACGGTCATAAGTGTTTGTATTTGCAGACCACCGTGCGTAGCGAGTTTATTTAAAGGTAGGTGCATTCGTAATGTACGCAGTAATTGAAACAGGCGGAAAGCAGTATCAGGTTAAGCCTGGTGATGAGGTTTTCGTAGAAAAGCTGGACGTAAACGCTGAGGACGCTGTTACTTTCGATAAGGTAATGGTAGTTGGCGCTGACGACGGTATCAAGGTTGGCGCTCCATATGTTGACGGCGCTTCCGTAACAGCTAAGGTCATCAAGAACGGCAAGTCCAAGAAGGTGACTGTATTCACTTACAAGCCAAAGAAGGGCGAAAAGACCAAGATCGGTCACAGACAGCCTTACACTAAGGTTATGATCGAAGCTATCAACGCATAATGATCTGTGCTGATTTTTTCAGAAATGAGCATGACAGACTTGTGGGATTTCGTATAACGGGTCACGCAGGTTACGCAGACTATGGCGAGGACGTATGCTGTGCAAGCGTATCGTCTGCTGTAATGTTGACGGCTAACACTGTCACTGAGGCTTTTAAGATAAAGGCTGATGTCGCAGTGGAAGAAAACGAAATAATATTAAGGCTTGAAAATGACAGCTCAGAGGATGGGGACAAGCTGCTTTTAGGGCTTCTCACTCATTTATATTTTCTAGCTGAGGAATTTTCAGGCAGGATCAAAGTCACGGTCAGAGATAACTGATCGGACGGATTACATTTTATGGAGGTGTAATTTAGATGATTAAGATTTCAATGCAGTTTTTCGCTCATAAAAAGGGAATGGGTTCTACAAAGAACGGACGTGATTCTGAGTCAAAGAGACTTGGCGTAAAGAGAGCTGACGGTCAGTTCGTACTGGCTGGTAACATCCTCGTTCGTCAGAGAGGTACTCACATTCACCCAGGCGAGAACGTTAAGAAGGGTTCTGACGATACTCTGTTCGCAACAAGCGATGGTGTTGTAAGATTTGAAAGACTCGGTAGAGACCGCAAGAAGGTTTCGGTTTATCCCAAGGCTTAATTTTGTAACATATGACCCTGAGCCTTAGGCTTGGGGTCTTTTGTTGATTAATGACAACTAAATTTACGCATAATATCATTTATAAGGAGGTTTGATCATGTTTGTCGATCAGGCGAAGATCTATATAAAAGCCGGTGACGGCGGTGACGGTGCAGTTTCATTCCACCGTGAGAAATACGTTGCGGCAGGCGGTCCGGACGGCGGTGACGGCGGTAAGGGCGGAGATATTGTTTTCGTTGTTGACGACAATATCTCAAACCTTATAGATTTCAGATATAAGAGAAAATATGTTGCCGAAAAGGGACAGAACGGCGGCGGCAAAAACTGCTCAGGCAGAAATGCTCCCGACCTTGTTGTCAAAGTTCCTAGAGGCACTGTTGTTAAAGAGATAAAAAGCGGCAGGATACTTGCCGACCTTTCTACTGATGAGCCTGCTATTATCGCTCACGGAGGCAAGGGTGGGCGTGGAAACGCTCATTTTGCCACTTCCACAAGGCAGATACCGAAGTTTGCAAAGCCTGGTTTCCGTGGTGACGAATATGAGGTAATGCTTGAACTCAAGCTTATTGCAGACGTAGGACTTGTGGGCTTTCCAAACGTTGGTAAATCCACACTTATCTCTGTTGTTTCAGCGGCAAAGCCAAAGATAGCCAACTACCACTTCACTACCCTGACGCCTGTGCTTGGCGTTGTTAAGATAGAAGAGGGAAAATCTTTTGTTATGGCAGATATCCCAGGTCTTATCGAGGGTGCGAGCGAGGGCGTCGGTCTTGGTCACGAATTTCTCAGGCACGTTGAGAGGTGCAGACTTATCGTTCACGTTATCGACGTTTCAGGCAGCGAGGGCAGAGATCCTATCGAGGATTTCAAGGCGATAAATCACGAGCTTGAAAACTTCTCAATGGAGCTTGCGGAAGCTCCGCAGATAGTTGCCGCAAACAAGAGCGATATGGCTACCCCTGAGCAGGTGGAAAGACTAAGAAACTATGTTGAGGATCAGGGACTTCTCTTCTATGAGATCTCTGCCGCTACCACAAAGGGAACAAAAGAGCTTATGTATGGCGTATGGGAGCGACTTTCTGTTCTTCCGCCTGTTAAGCAGTTTGAAGCTCAGCCGCTCACTCAGGAGGAGCTTGACGATAAGCTCATCTCAAAAAAAGACTTCCGTGTTACTGTGGAGGACGGCGTTTATTTCGTGGAAGCAGATTGGCTTCTTGACATACTCAGGACGGCTAATATGGACGACTACTCTTCCCTCCAGTATTTTCAGAACGTACTCAGGACCAGCGGCATAATCGACAAGCTGGAGGAAATGGGTATCGAAGAGGGCGACACTGTTTCTATATTCGACTTTGAGTTTGAATATCTCAGATAGGAGGGAGCGTCACGGGAAGGCTTTCTGATATGGACGCTATGCAATACTCCCCTCTGGCACTGGCTTTTATCGGGGACGGCGTTTACGAGATAAGGGTAAGAGAAAAGCTTATCCTTGAAGCTAATATGCCTGCGGACAAGCTGCACAAGCTCACTGTTGAGAGGGTGTGTGCGGAATATCAGGCAAAGGCTGTTCGCAAGTGGCTTTACGAGGGGCTGCTTAACGAACAGGAAATGGATATTTTCAAAAGGGGCAGAAATGCAAAGGGCATAAATGCTCCGAAACATTCCACTGTGGGGGAATACCGCATGGCGACAGGTTTGGAATGTCTTTTCGGTTTTTTATATCTCACGGGGCGTGAGGAACGTATAGGTGAACTGTTCGAGGCAGCATGGTCTGTGGGCAGCATCAATGAATAATATTACATCAAGGAGTGAATCAAATGTCAGGTCATTCAAAATGGGAAAACATTAAAAGAAAAAAGGGTGCAACAGACGCTGCAAGAGCTAAGATATTTACAAAGATAGGCAGAGAGATCGCTGTTGTAGTTAAGCAGGGCGGTGCTGATCCTGCAGGTAACGCAAAGCTGAGAGATCTTATCGCAAAGGCTAAGTCAAACAACGTGCCTAACGATAATATCGATAGAATTATCAAAAAGGCAGCAGGCGACGGCGACAAGAACAGCTACGAGTCAATGGTATACGAGGGCTACGGTCCAAGCGGTGTTGCTGTTATCGTTGAGTGCCTTACAGACAACAAGAACAGAACAGCAGGCGATATCCGTCACTTCTTCGACAAGTTCGGCGGAAACATGGGTACATCAGGCTGCGTATCTTTCATGTTCTCTGATGTTGGTACTGTTGTTATGGAGAACAACGGTGCTGACGAGGACAAGATAATGGAGGACTGCTTTGAGGCAGGCGCTGACGATTTCAACGTTGATGACGATGTTATCGAGATATCATGCGACCCTAATCAGGTTTCTTCTGTAAGAGAAGCTCTTGAGGGAATGGGTTACAAGGTACTTTCTGCTGAGGCTGAGAAAGTTCCTTCAAACTACACAACTATCGAAGACGAGGACGCTATCAAGAAGATGGGTCTGCTTCTTGAGCATCTTGAGGACGATGACGACGTTCAGAACGTTTACCACAACTGGGAGAATATGCCGGTTGAAGAGGAAGAATAATCAGGAAGATTTCTGACACTTTACTATTGACATTTACATATAATGTGGTATAATAGAATCAGAAAGATTTATTCTTTTAATAGGGGTTGCGAATCCGTCTAAAATCGCTTTAATAGAGGTCACAGAGCCTTCAAAAATACTGTTTTAATAGGGGTTGCGAATCCGTCTAAAATCGCTTTAATAGGTATTTAAAGGGTCAATTTGTTTTGACCCTTTATTTTTTGTATGGAGATGTATGAACGTGCAGAAGTGGAAAATAATAAACAAGGATTACCTTGACTATCTGAGAGAAAATTATGAGTCGAGGATACCAAGAACAGACTACGGAAATGATAAGCTGAAGCCGTTCTTTGGAGAGCTTATGCGTGTGGGTGACCTTGCATATGTGACGCAGGTATCTTCTGCAAAGCCAAGACACAATAAAATAAAGGCAAATATAGATTTTCAGAAAATAATACATAATGACGTGCTTATAGCTGTTGTAAATCTTAATTATATGTTCCCTGTGCCTGTGTCTGAAATGACAGACCTTGAATACGGAAAAATCGAGGAGTATGTTGATTTCAAAAATGATACTGCCAAAAGCAAATACATTGACCTTCTGAAAAGAGAAATGAAATATATCAAAGAACTTCCTCTTGAAAACAATGCACGCTCATTGTATGCTCTCAAATATGACAAGCCTGAACACGTAATATCAAAGCGTTGTTTTGATTTCAAAACATTGGAAAATGGTGCGCATAATTGGACGGAGAAGCTCATAAAATAATCATGCAGATATGGGGGACTGACGCTTGCAGGGCGACAGTCCCTTTTAAGCTTTAAACGACGATTTTTCGGGGATTTTCGTGTTAAAATCGCTGAAAATCCTTGCAGCTTTGCGGTGCTGTTTGTAAGTTGTGCTATTGACATAAAAGGGGTTATAGTATATAATAATCGTATGTGTAGATATTGCCCTGAAAAGATAAAAAATACAGATAATGGGTGATAAGGAAGAAGCAGAGAATGATAGGAGGAAACTTATGAACAAAATTTTTTGTTCTGCTCTGACAGCCGTTGTTGCAGGTGCTATGCTCACAGGCTGTGCCATGCCTTGGGAAAAGGGTGCTGATGACGACGTTGCCCCCGGTGGTTATTCCTATACGGCTGACTCAAATTCAGAACAGAAACAAGCTTATCGCTGGCTCATAGAGCCGACTATAAACGCCGATAATATCATTTCTTTTGACGGAAGTCAGGTCGATCCTAACAACGAAAAGAACACAGCTTATGCCAACTATTCTGTTATCAGACAGAGCGGCAAGTATGGCATTATAGACTACAGCGGAAACATGGTAGTGCCTGCGGAATATGACGATTACTACACCTGCTGGTGCGGAGAGGTCACGCTTTTCAATATTATAAATGAAAAGAATGATGAGTATGAGTATTGCAGTATCGACAGCTCAAATCAGGTAGTATACTATGCGGCGGAACATCATGACAGCTCACCGAAATATTACTGGAACAGCAATGAAGAAAAGATCTATGTAAAGGACGCTGACGAAGAACAGGGCGAAGAATACACCGGCAAAAAGGCTGTTGTGGTATGTGAAGCTGACGTGAAAAAGTCTGACAATGGTTTTTATGACATTTCTCCTGTGAGCGAACCGCTTTACGGGCTTGCTAAAAAGGACAAGCTTATACTTGATATGCAGTACACTGATTTCTATGCCCCTGCATACAAAGGCGCAGGACTTACCTGCATCGCCTTCGAGAACGACGAAGGCAAGTGGGGATATGTTGGTTCTGACGGCAAAACTATAATCGACTTTAAGTGCGACGGTGACATGAGTGCCTATTGCGGAAAGGTGATAGATGACGAGATGGCAGTTCATCCTTATCTTTTCACTGACGATTATCTGCCGGTATCCATAAATTCATCATATGGTTATTATGACATAGACGGCAACTGTATCGTAAAGCCAGGCGAGTTCGATCAGGCAAGACCTGCTCACAACGGCAAGGCATGGGTAATGAAGTCCGGAAAATGGGGCGTTATAGCATTCGGTGACGCACCTGTGGAGGAGGACTCATCAGAGGAAGAGACCACCACAACTACGACCACCACAAGCTACATCACCACGACCACAACTTCAAAGACCACCACAACAACTTCGGCTTCAACAGAAACGAAAAAAGCAACTGAAACTACTCCATCTTTGACACAGCCAAGTGAAACCACTGAGGTGTCAACGAACACGGAAACTGCTACAGAAACAGTAACGGAGCCTGTTACGGAAACTGATCCGCCTGCTCCTGAGCCTGAGCCTGAGCCGACACCTGAACAATAATACAAATATAGAAAGCCCTGCATTAGCGGGGCTTTTTTGTATAACAAAAAATTATATTAAAAACGCACAAACCATGCAGGGGACGGCGCACCTATATTTTTGCACATAAAAAGCCCTGCCGAAGCAGAGCTTTTATTTTTACTGGTTATATATCTCTTTCTTGAGAAGTGCTTTGCAGGCTTCAAAATCCACTTCGAGAATTGATTGACCGTCAGATGATGTGCCATATGAATAGGAATCATCATCAGGTATTCTCATGGACTTTATCTCGTAATTCATGGAGAATATCGCCTTATAGGTAAGAGCAAAAAGCTGTGTCTGGGACATATTGGTTGTAAGATGTGACATTGATGCTTTTGCGAACTTGTCTATAGTCAGCGGATCTGAGCCTTTCGCCTTTTCGATTATCTTTGTGATAACTGTTCTCTGGCGTTCTGTTCGCTGGAAATCTGCGTTGCCAACATATCTAAGTCTTGCATAGGCAAGTGCCTGATTGCCGTTTACATGGAGCTTCTTTCCGCCCTTATCAAGATAGTCTGTACCCTTTTTATTGCCAAGAAGCTTGTTTTGCTCTGCCATTGGAGGCTTCATGCCCTCGGCCTCTTCGTCGGAAATGTCAAGATCGATACCGCCAACTGCGTCAACGATATCAACGAATGACAGAAAGTCGATATAAACATAATCGTCAACGGCAATATCAAAATTATACTCTATGGTATCCATAAGAAGCTCTGCACCGCCGTAAACATACGCTGCATTGAGCTTTGACCATGTGTCTATATCATTTCCGTCAGCGTCAATGCCCTTGATATTCACATACATATCACGCATGAAAGAGGTCATTGTTATCTCTTTTGTAGTGCTGTTAATGGAGAGAAGTATCATAGAGTCTGTTCTGCCACGCTCGTCAGCGTTTCTTGTATCAGAGCCTATAAGCAGGATATTTCGTACATCAGAGCTGTTCATGGAAGCATCTGTGTTCATTCGCTGACCTCTTTCCACCTTGTTCACCATGCCTATGTATCGCCATATAAGCACGTTCGCCAATATGAAAACCACCAAAAGTATGATGATAAGCACCTTGAAAAAGGTTTTTATAGGGTGTCTTTTTTTATTTTCCACTTTGTTTTTACCTTTTTTGTTCGTCTGACCGTTACGGCTTTTATTGTTTTTGCCAAATTGCAGGTCATTATTTCGTCTTTGGGCTGAGGTCTTGTTGCTTTTTGCTGACTTGCCTGAACCTCTCTGCTTGCTCTGTCTGTTCTGTGGACGTGACGTTTGTCTGCTCTGTGTCTGCCGTCTTGGAGTGCTTTCTCTGTATGAGCCTGCGTGATCTGATGATGAACGGCTTTCCTGCCCGTATGGCTGAGCTGTACCCTGTGTATTATCATCAGGGTAGCCAGCGTCATAGTAATCGTCAAAGTCGTTCACGCCCTCGTCTATTTGCTGAACACGCTGTCCGCCCGCACCGCTTATGCGGTTGAACTCGTCAAGCTGTCGCTGATATTCCTGTTCATAGTAGTCCTGAGGCTTATTATCGTTTGTGTAGTTTTGTTGTCTGTCTTTATTAGCCACCTGACTGCACCTCCGTTCATTTTTACAATACTAATATTATAGTACATATCAGGCTTATTGTCAATGACAGAAAAAAAGGCGGAGCTTTTTCCAGCCTCCGCCTTGTTATTTTTACGTTGTTGTGGATAAGCGGGCGAACACTGTTCGCCCCTACAAGCAAATGCCGTATTTATGCGCATTTGCAGGTCTAAACATAGTTTTATTTTATTCTGCTGCTTCTTAGGGCGTTGAGGATAGCTATTACGGCTACGCCAACGTCTGCGAAAACCGCAAGCCACATTCCTGCAAGTCCCAATGCACCGAATATAAGCACAAGGGCTTTTACTCCAAGGGCAAAAATTATATTCTCTCTTACTATTGTCATAGTCTTTCGGGATATCTTTACTGCGTCTGCTATGCTTGACGGATCGTCATTCATAAGCACAACGTCTGCGGCTTCAATGGCGATATCTGAGCCTAAGCCACCCATTGCGATACCGATATCGGCTCTTGCAATAACAGGTGCGTCATTTATTCCGTCCCCTGCGAATGCAACAAGTCTGCGGTCGGGGTCTTTTATAAGCTGTTCGACCTTTTCAACCTTGTTTTCAGGGAGAAGCTCACTGAAGAATGTTTTTATGCCCACTTTCTTTGCCACCTTTTCGGCGGTATCTTTCTTATCCCCTGTGAGGAGGACAGTTTCAACGCCAAGCTCTCTAAGTCTTGAAACGGCTGTGGCAGAAGTTTCTTTTATCTCGTCGCCAAGGAGTATCTCGCCTATGAACTTGCCGTCAAGGGCAACATAAACTGCCGTTGCGGAGTCTTCTGAGCTTTGTGCTGCAATGCCGTTTGTTTCAAGAAGTGCTTTCTTTCCGCAAAGTATCTCCTTGCCGTCAAGCTTTGCTCTTACACCGTTTCCTGCTATCTCTTCAATATCAGAAAGTCTTGCACCGTCTATTTCCTTGCCGTATCTCTGCACTATGGAGATACCGATAGGGTGAGTTGACATACTTTCTGCATATGCGGCGGCTTCAAGGAGGATATCCTGTGAAACGCCCTGTGGGTTTACGCTGAGGACAGTGAACTTGCCCTTTGTGAGCGTACCTGTTTTATCCACTGCGAGAGTTTTGCACTTCGCCATTGTTTCGAGATTCTTTGCACCCTTTATAAGTATTCCCTTTTTAGATGCTCCGCCTATTCCTGCGAAGAACGAGAGAGGAACTGAGATAACAAGTGCACATGGGCAGGATATTACAAGGAACAGAAGTCCTCTATAGAGCCATTTTGAGAACTGGTCAAAGCCCAGAATGAAGCTTGGTATAAACACGAGTGCAAGTGCTGCAATTACTACCGCAGGGGTATAAACTCTTGCAAAACGTGTGATGAACTTTTCGGTCTTGGCTTTTCTTTCGCTGGAGTTTTGCACCATATCGAGAATTTTCGACACTGCAGACTCGTGGAAGGTATTTGTGACCCGAACTTTGAGAAGTCCTCTCAGATTTGTTGAGCCACTGAGGACGCTGTCCCCTGCTTTGACCTCGACCGGAAGAAACTCACCAGTAAGTGCTGATGTATCAAGCTCTGATTCTCCTTCTGTTACGATACCGTCAAGAGGTATTCTCTCGCCTGTTTTTACTGCGATCATCTCGTCCTTGAGGATATCCTCAGGAGGAAGCTCGTATGTTTTGCCGTTTCTTACAACTGTTACAGACTCAGGCTTAAGCTCCATAAGCTTTGTGATAGATTTTCTTGACTTCTCTACTGCGATAGTCTGGAAAAGCTCGCCCACCTGGAAGAACAGCATAACGGCTGCACCCTCACGGAAGTCTTTAAGTGCAAATGCGCCAACTGTTGCGATAGTCATGAGCAGAGATTCGTCAAAAGCCTCGCCTTTAACAAGGTTTCTTACAGCGGCGATAACAACGTCAAGACCTGCGATAAGGTAAGCAACTATTGCAAGGCCTGCACTGAGATACTCACATACAGTGCCGCTTCCAAGCTTATCCAAGAGCATTGATACGATAAAGAACACGATAGCCACTGAAAGCTTGACTATCTCGCCCTTATGGTCATTCACAGGCTCTTCCTCTGCTGTCTGAGCACCATAATCCTTAACAGTAACGTCAGGCTCAAGCTGATGGACGGTATCTTCTATCATGATACGCAGGTCAGGATTAGAGCCGTCTGTTTTGACAGTAAGTTTTTTGCTGATAAAATCGACGTTTGATGAAACAACGCCTGCAAGCTCACCCACACGGTTCGCTATCTTTTCACCGCAGTTAGGGCAATCGAGATCCTCCAGCTTCAGATAGAGAGTTTTCTCAGCGCAATCGCCAAGCTCTTTCACGCTAACGTCAGGTTCAAGCTTATGGACGACATTTTCTATCTCGGTAAAGAGGGCGTTTTTATCGCCGTCAAAATCAACTGTGAGCTTTTTATTGATAAAGTCAAGGCTAGAGCTTTTAACGCCTGAAAGCTCGCCCACACGTTTCTCGATCTTTTCCGCACAATGAGGACAATCGAGTTCCTTAAGAAGCAAAGTCATTTTACTCATTTCACATTCTCCTATACTACAAAGATCAGATCACTTTCTTTACTCGCTGATATGCTCGATACCCATATTGAGTATGATAGCGACGTGTTCATCGGAAACTGAATAATAGACTGTTTTTCCCTCACGTCTATACTTCACAAGTCTGGCCTGCTTAAGCACTCTGAGCTGATGCGAGATAGCGGACTGTGACATTTCCAACAGCTCTGCGATATCGCACACGCACATTTCGTCCTTTATAAGGGTAAAGAGTATTTTCACTCTTGTTTGGTCGCCAAGGACTTTGAAAAGCTCTGCCACGTCATATATCTCCTCCTCAACGGGCATTGTTTTCCCTATTTCCTCCATTTTCTCTATATTCTTTCCTCCGCACTGTTTATGCTCATGCTTTACTGTATTCTCGCTCATTTATTTTCGCTCTCCTTTTCTTATTATTGTTTTAGTATATTCGATATGGGTCATTTCAATTCATCATATGAATAACTGTTCATATGTTTATTATATCATATATTCATGTTTTGTCAAGGGGGGGTTGAAAATTTTTTGATTTAAGTTATTGGGGGTATTTTGTTTACATGGTACTGGTTGCATACCATGCGGGCGAACGATGTTCGCCCCTACGGATTATTCGGGCGAGTTTGCTGTGCCGCAAACTCGCTTCGCTCTTTGCGGATTTACATTTGCTTGGGGAGAGGGGAGGCGGTGCAGGTTTTTGTGCTCCGATACAACTTTCATATAAAGCACCTCTTTTGCGTGCTTTCTTTACTTTAATCTGCACCTTGTCGGCTTACGCCGAATGAGGCTCTGCCTCATACTCCGCTTAGGGCTTTGCCCTAAGAACCCACAAGCCCTCTAACGCCGGGCTTGAGCCTGCGTTTTATCTCTCGCTACGCTCCGTGTTGGGGCACAACTCTGGTCAGCTTTGCCCATTCCTAATTCCTCATTCCTCATTCCTAATTCCTCATTCCTCACTCCTCACTTTTTACACCTGTACTTAAACTTGACAAGTGTCTAAAAAAATGTTACTATACTATAGTAATAAAACTTATATGCAAATTCTCGGTCCTATCGGAAAGGAAATGATACTATGTCAAAATCTGTTGAGATCCAATCTCAGGATCTAACCAAAAGATATACCCTCGGCGAGGAGATCTTCAACTCCGTTTCACATGGTGCAGGCGGCCTGCTATCCATTGCCGGCACTGCCGTCCTTATCGTTCTCGCTGCCATTTACTCCAACGCTTGGGGCGTTGTAAGCTCCGCTATTTTCGGAGCTTCTCTTATCATACTTTACACCATGTCAACCCTTTATCACGCTATCACCAATCCAAAAGCCAAAAAGTTTTTCAGGATAATGGATCACAACACCATTTTCTTTCTCATCGCAGGCACCTACACCCCTATCACCCTTGTGCCTTTGAGAGGTGCGTTTGGCTGGGTTCTTTTCGGAATCGTTTGGGGTGCGGCTATTCTTGGCATTGTGCTGAACTCCATTGACCTTGAAAAGTTCCGCAAGCCTTCTGTTGTATGCTATATCGCAATGGGCTGGGTAGTTATAATCGCTGTCAAGCCTATGATAGAAAAGGTTTATCCTCTGTCCTTGTGGTTTATTCTTATAGGCGGACTTTTCTACACTGTGGGCGTTATTTTCTATGTTAAAAAGAACAAGAAATATTTTCACTCAATATGGCATTTGTTCACCATTGCGGGAAGTGTTTTCCACTACTTTGCGGTGCTTATGATGATAACACATGACTAAAAGATCATCCCGAGGGTTTGCGTCCTCGGGATTTTTCTGTTTAGAGAAAATATTTCTAAAATGAAATATATGGCGGTTTTTCTATTGCAAAAATGGCCGAAAAGTAGTATAATCATAATGATGTATTATATGTGACTGCACTGAATTTTTCACATGGGTGCGGTTTTGACATGAAAGGAGCATTTTATGCGTAGATCGGGTATTTTAATGCACATATCCTCTCTGCCTAACGATTATGGTATCGGAAAGCTTGGCAAGGAGGCTTATGCTTTTGTGGATTTTCTTGAAAAGGCTCATCAGAAATGTTGGCAGATACTGCCTATATCTCCTACAAGCTATGGTGATTCGCCATATCAGAGCTTTTCTGTTCACGCAGGAAATCCATACTTTATAGACCTTGAAGCTCTGGAAAAAGAGGGTTATCTGAAACCTGCGGAATACAAGGATATTGAGTGGGGCGATGACAAAGGGTCTGTTGACTACGGCAAGATATACGAGGTCATTTTCAAGGTGCTTAGGACGGCACACAAGCGTTTTCGCAAGAAGCCTGAAAAGGCATACTCAAAATTCGTGGTGGAAAACAAAGACTGGATATACGATTACGCTTTGTTTATGTCACTGAAATTTGCCAACAAGGGCAAGGCTTGGTATGAATGGGACGAACCGCTGAAAATGTACAAGCCTAAGGCGATAAAAAGTGCTAGAAAAGAATATGCAAATGATATAGACTTCTGGTGCTTTGTGCAGTATAAATACTTCCAGCAGTGGAAAAAGTTAAAAGCTTATGCCAACGAAAAGGGCATCGAGATAATAGGCGATATCCCCATATATGTGGCATATGACAGTGTTGAGGTGTGGAGTACACCGCAGTATTTCAGCCTTGACAAGGAGAAAAAGCCTGTTGAGGTGGCAGGATGTCCACCTGACGCATTCACGGCAGACGGTCAGCTTTGGGGCAACCCTCTTTACAACTGGGAATACATAGCAAGAGATAAATTCCGCTGGTGGGTAGAGCGTATAAAGGCGGCTTCTGACACCTATGATGTGGTGAGAATAGACCATTTCAGGGGCTTTGAAAGCTATTACTGCATACCATACGGTGCAAAGAACGCCAAAAAGGGCAAGTGGAGAAAAGGTCCTGACATGAGGCTTTTCAAAGAAGTGAGAAAACAGCTTGGGGACGTGAAGATAATCGCAGAGGACTTGGGCTTTCTTACAAAGCACGTTGTAAAAATGCTCAACGCAAGCGGATATCCTGGCATGAAGGTGCTGGAGTTCGGCTTTGATTCTGATAATACAAACGGCTATCTGCCCCACAATTTTAAGACCACCAACAGCATTTGCTATACAGGTACGCACGATAACGAAACCATACTTGGCTGGATAAAGAGCTGTGACGAAAAGACCAGAAGCTACTGCAAGGACTATCTTGGAGTTACAAAAGACGAGTTCGTGCCTTGGGCAATGGTAAGACTTTGTTGGTCTAGCGTGTGTGATACAGCTATCGCACAAATGCAGGATATACTTTGCCTTGACGATAAAGCCAGAATGAATACACCGTCAACAGTGGGAGCAAATTGGAAGTGGAGATTGGAAAGCTTTGATAAGCTTGATGATACTTTGGCGGAGAGATTGGCGAAGATAACAGCGGTGTATGGCAGATAGAGCAGGGATAAATGAGGAATGAGGAATGAGGAGTGAGGAATGTGCATAGCTTATCAGAGTTGTGCACAAGCACCGAGCGTAGCGAGCAATAAAGCGCAGGCTCAAGCCCGACGCTAGAGGGCTTGTGGGGTCAAGGGGCAAAGCCCCTGCGGAGTTTGAGGCAGAGCCTCAATAGGCGTAAGCCTACTAAGCGGTGCAGAATAAAACCAAAAAGCACATGAAAGTTTGATACCAGATAAAAGTAATATCGGAGAATTAAATCTGCACCGCTTTTCTATCCCTTAGCGCAACGTAGATCCGCAAAGAGCGACAGCGATTTTGCGGAAGAAGAACTTGCCTGAATAAGATGTAGGGGAATAGTTTGTTGCGTTTGCCTAACAATGTGTAAATCCAATGTGGTGGCAGGCGGAAAATTTGAGAGGCAAGATAAATGCGTGCGAACAATGTTCGCCCCTGCGCATACAATATACGGATAAATAAAAAAAGCACAATAGAATACATAAAACACCAGAAAGGATAAAAAAACCAATGAACAAAGAACTGTTTTACAGCGAACTTAGTAAAGACCTGAAAAAGAAGTTTGGCACGAGCGTTGAAAAAGCTCTGCCTTGGCAGCTCCACGAAAGCCTGTCGGCTACTGTTATGGAGCTTATTGACAGCGATTGGGAGAACAGCAGAAAGGCTCACCTTGACAGCCGCAGAGCCTGCTATCTCTCTATGGAGTTCCTTATGGGCAGAGCCGTTTATAACAATCTCCTTTGCCTTGGTATCACTGACGAGGTGGACGAGCTTTTGAAGGCTCACGGCAGAAGTCTTAATGACCTTGAAGAAATAGAGGACGCTGCCCTCGGCAACGGTGGTCTTGGCAGACTTGCCGCTTGCTTCCTCGATTCCGCCGCCGCTCATGACCTGCCTTTGGACGGCTACGGAATAAGATACAAGTATGGTCTTTTCAAGCAGAAGATAGTTGACGGTTTCCAAAAGGAAGAGGCTGACAACTGGACTAAGTACGGCGACCCTTGGTCTAAGAGATGCGAAAATGACAAGGTAGTCGTTAAATATGGCGACCAGACTGTTTATGCTGTGCCTTATGATATGCCTGTTATCGGCTTTGGCACTAAGAACGTTGGCACACTCAGACTTTGGCAGGCTGAGAGCGTGGAGGATTTCGACTTCGCTCAGTTTGACTGCGGTAACTATGATGGTGCTGTAAAGGCTAAAAATGACGCTGAGAACATCTCAAAGGTGCTTTACCCTAACGATAACTGTGAAGAGGGCAAGATACTCAGACTTAAACAGGAATATTTCTTCTCCTCCGCTTCTGTGACGGATATTCTCAAAAAGCATTTGGCTAAGTTCGGCACTCTTGACAACCTTGGCGACTATATTACTATCCAGCTTAACGATACTCACCCTGTTATCGCTGTGCCTGAGCTTATAAGACAGCTTTGTGCTGAGCATAGCTATGACTTTGACAAGGCTTTTGAGATCGCCCACAAGGTCTTTAACTACACAAACCACACTATCATGGCTGAGGCTCTTGAAAAGTGGGATTGCAGACTTGTGGAAAAGGTAGTGCCTGAGGTCTACACATATATCCTTATGATAAACGAGCGTTTTATAAAGGATATGTACGCTCTCAAAAAGGACAGAGAGTATATCTCTAAGCTTTCTCCTGTTGGCGACGGCATGGTGAAAATGGCGTTTATGGCTATCTATGTTTCAAGCTATATAAACGGCGTTGCGGCTATCCACACTGAGATACTGAAAAAGGACGCTCTTAAGGATTGGTATGAGCTTTATCCTGAGAGATTTCAGAACAAGACCAATGGTATCACACAAAGACGTTGGCTTGCACTTTGCAACCCTGAGCTTTCCGCACTTATCACAAAGCTTCTTGGCAATGCAGATTGGGTGAAGGACTTGGACGAGCTTAAAAAGCTTGAAAAATATGCTGATGATGAAGCTGTTCTTAACGAGTTCATGGCTGTTAAGGAGGCTCAGAAGAACCGCCTTGCCGCTTTTGTAAAGGAGCATGACGGTGTTGACATCGACCCGAACACTATTTTTGACATTCAGATCAAGCGTCTGCACGAATACAAGAGGCAGTTCCTTAACGCTTTGTCTATACTGTATATCTACTATGGTATCAAGGACGGCTCTATAAAGGACTTCACACCGACAACATTTATTTTCGGTGCTAAGTCTGCACCGGGATACAGGAGGGCTAAGGCTATCATCAAGCTTATTGGCGAGATAAGCAAGCTTGTGAACGCTGACCCTGACACAAAAGACCTTATCAAGGTGGTTTTCGTACAGAACTACAACGTTTCCTATGCGGAAAAGCTTGTTACTGCGGCTGATGTTTCAGAGCAGATATCTACTGCCGGCACTGAAGCAAGCGGTACAGGCAACATGAAGCTTATGCTCAACGGTGCTGTTACACTGGGAACTTATGACGGAGCTAACGTTGAGATCGTTCAGGAGGCAGGCGAGGAGAACAACTACATCTTCGGTGCAAGAGTAGAGGAGCTGGCTGAGATAATGCCAAAGTATGACCCTAGGGAGATACTTTTCTCAAACGACAAGATAAAGCGTGTTCTTGACAAGCTTATTGACGGCAGCCTTTCAGACGGCGGCGTTCCGTCCAACGAGGAGGGCAGCTTCAAGGAGCTTTACAAGGCTCTCACTGACGGTGCAAGCTGGCACGTTCCTGACCACTACTATGTTCTTGGCGACCTTGAAAGCTATGTTCAGGCAAAGCTCAAGGTCAACGCAGACTACAAGGACAAGCTTGCATTCGCTAAGAAGTGCTGGCTGAACATTGCCAATGCAGGCAAGTTCTCATCTGACAGAACTATCAAGGACTATGCAGAAAACATCTGGAAGATAGAGCCTGTTAAGCTGTAATTGGAAATCAAATTTCTATGCAAATTGAATTTGTTAAGGGTATGACACATGATTTTAAGCTTTTTATACACGAAAATGAACTTATCATAATATTAATTTGCGAAAATATGAACTAAAGCATTAATACACAAAGGACAGGCTCGTTTTTTGACGGGCTTGTCAGTTTTGATGTAAATATATTCAAGGGATAGATTTACATAAATGGCAGGAGGATAAATGTTAGACACCTTACTTAAACTAGACGGCGACATACTGTTATGGATACAGGACAACCTGCGTGCAGGGTGGCTCGACCCCATAATGAAGTTCATAACATATCTTGCAAACGGAGGTGCGTTATGGATAGGCATATGCGTTTTACTTCTCATACTGAAAAAGACTAGAACAACAGGCATCGTGTGTTCATGCTCCCTTGCGGTGACTTTTCTTATAAACAACATCATTCTCAAAAACATTATTGCCAGAACAAGACCTTACGAGGTGGTAGAGGGGCTTAACAGGATAATAGGGGCACAATCGGACTTCTCCTTTCCCTCGGGACATTCGGGAGCCTCCTTTGCAGTGGCGGTGGTAATGTTCATGGAGATGCCGAAAAAATATGGCGTGCCTGCACTTATAGTGGCAACACTCATTGCGTTCTCACGGCTGTATGTTGGGGTACACTATCCATTTGACGTTATCGCAGGCGTTCTAACGGGAACGATTTATGCTGTTATAACAGTGGCAATATACAGAAAATTCTTCAAGGACAAGAAACATTCTGAAAAATAAAAGACATTTGACGGGCGGTTTTTGACCGCTCGTTTTTTTGTTGCTTTATCATCAAATTCTATTGAAAATCATGGGGGAATATGCTATCATATAGATAATAAAAACAAAGGAGAAAATCTTATGAAAAAGGTGCTTAAAACTATTCTTATGGGTGCTGTGGCTTTCAGCCTTGCTATGGGAGTGGGCTGTGTGACTGGCGAAAACAGCAGTCTGGAAAAAGAAAGCTCAAAGGCTGAGGACAGCAGTTCACAGAATAAGCGCAGACAGCTTCGTGACAAGTCTGACTACGGAAAAGTGATAGCCCTCACTTTTGATGACGGCCCTAACACTGACACAACTCCCCTTGTCCTTGACAAACTTGAAGAACACGGCATTGTGGCTTCGTTTTTCGTTATCGGAAACAACATCACAGACGAGAGTGCAGAGGTCATGAAGCGTGCTTACAACATGGGCTGTGACATTGAAAACCACTCTCAGAGCCACCCTGACATGACAAAAATGACCGCAGAGGAAATAAAAGCCGAGATAGACTTTACCTCTGACAAGGTGGAAGAGGCTGTTGGCGAACGTCCACAGTTTTTCCGTCCGCCATATATTGCGGTGAACCAGACAATGTTTGACGTTATAGATATGCCGTTTATATGCGGATACGGCGCAGAGGACTATAACAATGCCATAGGCGTTGAGGAGCGTGTTGAAAAGGTGCTTGCACAGGCTAGGGACGGGGGAATTATCCTGCTTCACGATATGAACGGAAACGTTCAGACAGTTGAAGCCCTTGATAAGATAATCCCTGCCCTCAAAGAACAGGGCTACGAGTTCGTCACCATAACAGAGCTTTTCCACGCAAAGGGAGTTGCCATTGACCCTGACTCCGAGATAATCTACAGCTACGCTGAGCAGACAGAGATGTACGGCTAAAAATGACAAACAAAACCGCCTGAGAGAAATAGCTTCTCAGGCGGTGACTTTTTTATCAAGTAAATCGTGCCCAGGCTGATCCTCTGGTGGGATAGGCGCTCCGCAATGAGGACATTCTGTACAAGTGTCTACGACATAGGTATAGCCGCAATATTCGCAGGCTTTTTCCTGAGCTGCGTCAGAACATGGCTTTGCTTTGGCATATTTTCTCGCCTTTGGATTTATACCTATCATAAGGCAGGCGTGCAGACACACAAATGCCAGAATGGCGATCGAAGTAAATAGCATAGTCCAATTTACTTTACTCTTCATTACTGTAGGCGTCAGGTCGTCAAATGATGTGCTGATAGCCGAGGACACTGTATAGCGTGTTCTCGCCGTGAGATTTTTCTGCAGCTCGTCATTGAAGCTGTTCGTTACTGATTCTGTCAGAACATCATCTGTATCATTGCCCTGCATACCCTCCCAATACCAATCCTCAAAGCCGTCAGAGGAAGAATAGCCGTCAGGAGTAGAGTAAACTATGAGCCAATGGCTCTCGTCCGCAAAGTGGTTCACATAGAGGTCATAGGCATAATTTTCAAGGTCTGAATAATTCCCCTGCCAATCGGAATTTTCCACTGTTATGACCGCAGGTGAGATACCGGTGCGGTTATAAAATGCCACCAGCGAGTTTCTAAGCTCTGCGGTGTTGCCAAGGACATTGGCTTTATCCTCCACAACTATTTTATAATCATAGTTTTGGGGAAGCTTATGAGGGTGATGATAAGCCTCGGCAAACATAGAAAATGTGAATAAAATAAACGGCAGATAGAAAAGCAGCATAAGAAATCTCAAAGGACTTCTTTTTTCGGTTATGTCATAGTCTGCATAGACATAGACAGGTCTGTGATGATCATAATATACATATCTTCTTGCGTCCGGGAAATAGGTGCTTCTTACGTGGCGTGAGCTTCTTCCTGAGCCTCCGTGCGAATGGCTGCTGTGATGCGAACCGCCGTGTGACCCTCCTCCGTGAGAGCCGCCTCCCGATGAATGTGGCATTTATTATTTACCCCTTTCTTATTTTTTTGCAGCATCTGCGACAGGCTGTTCTGTTTCCACGTTATGTGGTCTGAGCGGTGCTCCGCAGTGTGGGCACTCATGACAAGTGCCGATAACATAGACGTTTCCGCAGTATTCGCAGGTGTCCTCTTTTGCATCATTTGCACATTTCACTGCGCTTCGATAAGCCTTTTTATTCGTGATAAGCGTCTGATATATCTCATAAGCCCCGATACCTGACATGAGAAGTCCCCATATCACAAACAGCCACTCTACATGACCGTCCATAACGTTTGGCGTAGTTTCATCAAAAGCCGCTGCTATAGCAGAGCTGACATCATAACGGCTGTTGGCGGTAAGATATTTCTGCATAAGATCTTTGAAATCGTCTGCTACATCTACAGTTATGATATTGTCGGTATCATCGCCCTGCATACCCTCCCAGTACCAATCGTTAAAATCAGGGTCGGGAGATGTAGGTTCAGAATAGACCACCAGCCAATGCTCCTCGTCGTCAAATTCCGTCACATACATATCATAGGCAAAGTCCTCCAGCTTTGAATAACTTCCCTGCCAATCCTCGTTGTTCACTGTCATTATCTCCACAGGGATACCGGTTTCGTCATAGAAATCAACTATTGCATTCTGCACCTTGTCCATATCATCAATGACCCCTGCCGTATCCTTTATCTCGCAGTGATAAGATGGACTTGTATCCATTTTTTGCGGCTTATCATAGCACATGGCAAGAAGCATGATACCAAAGAGCAGGCTGACAGCACTGCCAAGTATACTGAAAAACTTACCTGAAGCGGTCCCCTTGCGAATATCATAGTCGGCATAGACATAGACAGGACGATAGTTCTCATAATATACGTATCTTCTTGCCCCAGGAAAGCTTGTGTGCTTTATGTGTTTAGCACTCGACCCTCCCGAGCTTGATGAAGAGCTGGAAAAGCCTGAGCCGCTGTGTGACCCTCCGCTGTGAGAGCCTCCCCCTGATGAATGTGGCATTTATTTTTTTACCCCTTTCCCCTATACAAATCTATAAATTCATCAATACTGCACACGCTCGGCTGTGTAGCCGTCTTTTTCAAGCAGGTCGATTATTCCTCCCTCGCCTGCATAGTGTGCCGCACCAACAACATAGAACACGTTCTTGCCCTGAGACATAAGATCCTCGGCAGCTTTTGCCATGTTCTTGTTTCTGTCATAGAGCATTTGGTTATTATAATCCTCGGCGATCTTTTTGTCCTCCTCGGTATAGCCTGCAAGCTCCTCCTCGTTATCTTCCTCAAGGAAGGTTTCGATATCCCCCGACTTCCATGCGGTATAGAGGTCTTCAAGAGCCTGCTTTTGGCTCTCCTTGGTTTCACCCTTGTAGCTTCTGAACATAAGGTCATATATATCGTCAGAGAAGTTTATGAGCAGATTCATCTGGAAATCCACCGACTCAACTTCGTATATCTCCTTACCGTCTGCATGGGCGGTGGTAAGAAGGTAGTTGTCAAGACCCTTTTCTGTGTCAAAGCCGGAATCCTGAATAAGCAGGGTATCAAGGGTGCTTGAAACAGCCCATGGTCTGTAGACCTCCAGGGCGGAAATATCCATGCCCCAATAGCCGAGATATGTTTGCAGTGCTGAATATGCTTCCTCGGAAATATGCTGGCTGAGCTTTGTGTTATCATTATAAAGCATTTGCTTCATAAGATTTTTCATATACTCGCCGTCCTCGCTTGTGGAGGTTATATCGCACTCCACCGCAAGTATATCAGCATTATTATACGCATTCGTTACTGCCTCAGGAAGCGGATAGCACTCATCTTTCAGTGCATGGAAAGAGCCGAGCATCACCATTGTGTTGCCCTCAGGTGAAGTCACTTTCCACATAGCAGGTGTGATACCGTTCGTCTTTGTATCGTCCGTTACCGCTGATGAACTGTCTGAAACACTGCTGTCAGGTGCAGAAGTGGCAGAAGCTGTACTGCTCGCCTCCCCTGTGGTGGTTGTATCAGCCGTTGTGTCGGCTGTTGTAGTTGTGGCTGCCTTTGAGCTGCTGTCGGTCTGTGAACTGTCAGGCACCTCTCCGCATGAGCAGAGAAGTGCGGTGCACATTGCAGCGACTGTAAAAAGGCTCAATGTTCTATGTATCTTTTTCATGGTTTTATCTCCTGTCTTCATAGTTGTATGTTTCAGTATATCACACATCAAAGAAATTTTCAAGTATGGTTACAATTTTGTAATAATCAGGCTTTATTCTCTCTTATACGCTTTTCTATCGTTTCCATATCTATGCCGTATTGTTTAAGGATAGTCTGAGCGAAGCTATTGTCACGGGGCATTCCACGGACTATCTTATACTTTCGCTCTCCTGTTTCATCATCTGCGTCGGCGACAATGCTTGCAAGCTTTGTTCTGAGCGTGCTGTCTTTATTAAGCTCCACGGTCTTGTATGCAATATCCACAAGATGTGTTGCAAAAACTCCTCTTACGCCCATTTTGCAGAATATCCTCAAAAGCTCGCAGGCGACCTCAACGCACTCCCTTGGGGTTGTGCTTTGGATAGACTCATTCATAAGGAGCAGGCTGTTTGCTGTGATAGTGTCGCTTATTTCACGGAACTCTTTTATCTCTGTGGTGAAACGGCTTGTGTCGATACCTGTTTTTTCCTCTTGCGGAAACTGAGTGTAGATATAGTCCACAAGGGAAATCTCACAGTATGAAGCAGGCACATAAAGCCCTGTCTGCGCCATTATCTGACACAGACCAACCGCACGGAGAAATGTGGTCTTTCCGCCATTGTTTGCGCCCGTAAGCACATAAAATCCCTCGCTGTCACCTCCCATGGTGATATCGTTTGTGACAACGGATTTTTTCTCCTTATGGTCAAGATTATATATTCTGGCTTCACGGAAATAAACGGGGTCAAAGATATCCTTTATGACGGCTTTTCTCTCACCTGCAGGAAGAATTTTCGGACGGCACATTTTAAGCCCCTGATCTTCGCAGGCTTCTATCACAGCCACTGCCCCCATGTAGTATTCAAGCTGATAGTCTATATAGCGCATATCGGCAATGCCTGCTTTCTGATACTCAGCAAGCACCTTGTCTATCATTTTCACAAAAGTATCAGTAAGATCGCTAAGCTCGTCAAAAAGGGCCTTATCCACAGTGTTGATAAGCTTATCGTCAGACACCTCGCTGTCATTATACTTTTTTCTGAGATTTTTCACAACAGCCTTATCGTTGAACTTTGCCCCATGGTAAAGTATCCTGTCAACAAGGGACGGTTTTATATCGTAACGCTCTTTTGAAAGCTCTATGATGCCTGCTGAAATAGGAACTAGCCTTTCATCGAGGTTTATGGCGACTGTAACGCTTCGTATGCGGTCATAGAGTGCCTTTTTAAGCTTCTCTATCTCACCCTTCAGGGATATATAATGCTTGTCACCGTAATGCTCCTCAAAGAACGCAAAAAGCTTTTTTACGCCCTCTGAGCGTATCTTATCTTTCATTTTTCCATAAAAATCGTGCATTATCTCCATGCACTGTATGTAAGCGTCAAAGCCGCTTATGGCATCATCAAGCTGTGAAAAGCTGTCGGGAGTAGTAAGATTATAGATGTTCTTTCTGTCATTTTCCACCATGACGTTTATCACCTTGCGTATGGTGGCAGACAATGACGGAAGCCTTATGAAATCATCAAGGATATCAAGGCGGTAGTTTATTACCTCCTCATCGTCGCAAACCTCACAAAAAAGCCTCATTACACGATACTGGTAATGGGGCGTGATGATATCAGCCACCTTTTCAAGCTCCAGATTGTCAACAAAGGCTCTGGGGAGCTTTTCAAGAGCGGCAGCTCTTTTTTTCATTGCGTTGTGCTTTTCCACAGAGGGATAAAGCAGGTCAGCCACAGGGGCTTTCATATCAAATTCGTCAAGTTTTGAAGCCATTTTCGTTTCCTCACTGGTCTTTGGCGAGGGCTTTCAGGTCTATTATTATACCCACCTTTGCAAGAGCCTTTGACATAAGCTCTGCACTTAGGGGATAAATATCAGTTTTTCCGCACTCGTGGTCATACTCGTATCTGAAAAACTGCACATAATTCTCCTGATAATCCTCAGACGTATAAACTTTTCCCATAATATATTTATTTTTTATGGCATAATAGTTCACAGGCTTGAGCCTGAGAATAGCTTTCGGGTCGGCAGACATTTCCGAAGCGAGGGTATCAAAGCCCTCGTCAACGTAGTTTATTTTTCTGCACTTCATATCCTTTATTTTCTTTTTCAGAGGCGGCTCGCTCTGAGTCTGCTTCTTTTTGAACAGTGAAAACATGTTTACACACCAAGCCTCTCAAAAAGCTGTTTGCGGCAATCCTCTTCAAGCTTATCGTTTATAGGCTCAGGGATATACTTTTCGCCAAGCTTACGGCTCATGCAATATGAAATAACATAGTCGCTGACCTTTGGATTTTTTGACAGGAGCGGACCGTGGAGATAGGTTGCGATAACGCTTTTTTCCATATAGCCCTCGGTACTGCTTTCAAACTCATTGCCGTTGCCTGAGAGGACTTTTCCGAATGGTGACTTGACGTTGGTGGTCTGTCCGCCGTGGTTTTCAAAGCCTATGACCTTGTATTTTTCTCCGTCAAGCTGAGCTTCTATAACGATATTACCGATACATCTGCATCTTTTATCGGTAGACGCCACAGTATAGTAATCAAAAAGCCCCAGTCCAGGCACTTTTTCACCGTTTGAGTCCTTATAATACTGACCCATGAGCTGATAGCCGCCGCATATCATCAGGAAAAATGTCCCAGACTTATAAGCTTCCATGATACTGTCCTTGCAGGAAACAAGGTCATCGGCAAGTATCTGCTGTTCAAAGTCAGCACCGCCGCCGAGGTAGATGATATCATACTGGGTGAAATCAGTTTCCTTGTCACCAATAAGATGCTTTGAAACTTCAAGCTCTATGCCACGCATTTTACAGCGGTAAGAAAGCACTTCAACGTTGCCGCTGTCGCCATAGAGGTCAAGCATATTAGGATACATATGAAGAATTTTCAGCTTTTCCATTTTACTTTTCCTCCCCGTTTTCTTTCAGGCTCTTGTATCTTTTTATTGCGGCTCTTGTCGGCTGGATAGCGGTATAATTGGCTATGGCGAACTTATCTCCCTTTGTGGAAAAGAGTGACGCTGTTGCTTCGTCAAGATCAGGATAAACGAATATCTTGTCAGGGTCATAGCCTGAGCATTTTATTCTTATGGCGATATCATATGCTCTCGTACCAGAAGTCACAACTCTGTCAACATTATTGAACACGGAGAAATTTATATCCCATATCCATGAAACGTCATGGCCGTCTGCAAGGTTATCGTTAAGGACAAAAAGCAGTTCCTTTGAGCCGGCCTGCTCGTTCATCACACGCAGGGTCATATTTGCGCCAACAGGGTTTTTGGCAAGGTTCACAAGAAGGCTTGAGCCGTCAACCTCAAAGCGTTCAAGTCTGCCGTTATTCACCTCGAAATGCTCAAAAGTGTCATGCAATATAGCCTTATCAAAGTTATAAAGCTTTGCGGCGGTATAGACAGCCGCCATGTTATACATATAATAGATACTGTTATGAGCGGTCTTATATGTTTCCCCGTCTGCTTCAAAGGACGGAACAGTCAGGTCAACGTTCTTTATCTCCACCTCAGGCTCGATATTGCCAAAACCACACTTTGGACAATGGAACTTGCCGATATGTGAATACTGATAATAGTCATAGACAAGCTCAGTATCGCAGAAAGGACAGAACTTGCCCTCGCCCACCTCATAAGGCTTATCCGTTGCGCCCTGATATCTGTCAACGCTGAAATAGTGGATATTCTTATTATTGGGGTTAGCAAGTCCAAGTCTTGCCACGTTTGGGTCATCGGCATTGAGAACAACGTTGCCCTCAAATGTTTCAAGGAACTTTTTCACCTTGAGAATGAGTGTTTCCACCTCGCCGTTTCTGTCAAGCTGGTCACGGAAGAAATTCAGCAGAACAAGGGTCTGCAAATTGAGCTTTGAATAGACCACAGGAACGTGGGACTCGTCAGTTTCAAGCACAAGATAATCGGCATGGACTCTTCCCCTCATATCGCAGTGATTGAGCAGGAGTGAGCATATGCCCGTATCAAGGTTATTTCCCTCCGGGTTTGTGATTATCTTCTTTCCACCGCTTGCAAAAATGTGGCTGAGATAGTTTGTAACAGAGGTCTTGCCGTTGGTGCCTGTGACGGCGACGATAGGGCAATCCACCTTGAAAGCCTTAAGGCAGTCTTTATTTATAGTCCACAGCACAAGCCCAGGAAAGTTACCTGCGTCCCTGCCCAGCAGGTGCAGAGTTTTAACCATAAGCTTGCCGAAAATAATGGTGAAAGCGTTTTTTAAACTCATTTATGTATCTCCTATTAAAATAAAGTCGTATAAAATAATAATAGACCATAACGCCCATAATGTCAAGCATTTTAGACCTTTGCAAACAAAAAAAACACCGCACAAAGACGATAGGCTTCCATTGTGCGGTGTTGACTTCTATATGATTTTTGAGAGAAAATCTTTCAAACGCTGATTTTCAGGGTGTGCAAAGAACTCTGACGGCTTGTTCTGCTCGAGTATTTTTCCGTCTGCCATAAACAGAACTCTCGAAGCAACTTCCCTTGCAAAGCCCATTTCGTGGGTAACGACAACCATTGTCATTCCGTCGGTTGCAAGCTGTTTCATAAGCTCCAGCACCTCGCCCACCATTTCAGGGTCAAGTGCAGAAGTAGGCTCGTCAAAAAGCATTACTTCAGGGTTCATCGCCAGTGAACGTGCGATGGCTATTCTCTGCTTCTGACCGCCTGAGAGCCTTGAAGGATACTCGTCAGCCTTATCAGGCAGACCAACTCTTTCCAAAAGCTCCTCCGCCTTTTTGTCGGCTTCATCGGCTGTCATAAGGCCAAGCTTCACAGGGGCGAGAGTGATATTCTTTTTTATTGTAAGATGTGGGAAGAGGTTGAAATGCTGAAAAACCATGCCCATTCTCTGTCTGAGCTTGTTCATTTCATGCTCGTTCGCCTGAGTGATGTTCTCGCCCTCGAAGAAAATATCTCCTGAGGTCGGCTTTTCCATAAGGTTAAGACAGCGGAGAAAGGTGGATTTTCCTGAGCCTGACGGACCAACGATAACGACCTTTTCGCCCTTGTCGATAGTTTCGTTTATATCTTTCAGCACTTCAACCTCGCCGAAAGACTTGCTGAGATGTTTAACGTCTATCACTTTGCGACAGCCTCCTTTCAAGCTTTCCTACCAGATGAGTAAGCACAACTACCATTATAAGGTAAATAAGTGCAACTGTTATAAGCGGCATGAATGCCGAGAACGTCTGAGAACGGATTATATCTCCGCCCTTTGTAAGGTCCTGAATTGCGATATATCCTGCAACAGAGGTTTCTTTAAGCAAAACTATGCACTCGTTTGCAAGGGCAGGCAGAACAGTTTTGAAAGCCTGCGGAAGAACTATTGATATCATTGTCTGACGATAGCTAAGGCCAAGGCTTCTTCCTGCTTCAAACTGACCGTTGTCAACTGACATGATACCTGAACGGACTATCTCAGCCACATATGCGCCTGAGTTCACGCCGAATGCAAGCACAGCCACAAGAGTCTTGTCTATGTTCACACTTCCAAAAATAACAAAATATGTTATAAGGAGCTGAACTACCATAGGAGTTCCTCTTATCACTGTAAGATACACTCTGCAAAGGGCGTTGAGTATCTTCATTTTGCCTGTCTTATCATGAGTAGAGCGGACTATAGCCACAAGAAATCCCAACACAAAGCCAAGTATGACCGCAAAGAAGGTTATGATAAGTGTTGTTTTAAGACCATTGGTAAGATAATGCCAACGGCTCTCGTCCAAAAAATTTTGCTGGAAATCGTCGATCAATTTGTTCAATTCAGCACTTCCTGTTCTTTATCAAAATAATTTCGGCTGCCGCTCTACGACAGCCGAAGTGTGAAAAATTATTTCTTTCTTACGATTATTACCTGACTTGATGATGTGTAAGTGTCAGAGAAAAGAACGTTTTTCTCTCTGTCAGGTGTAACTGTCATACCTGCAACGCCAACGTCTGCCTTGCCTGACTGAACGGCTGAGATGATAGAATCAAATGCCATATCGTCTATCTTAAGCTCGTAACCAAGCTTGTCGCAAACTGCCTGCATCATATCAGCGTCGATACCAACGACCTTATCGTTCTCCTTGCTCTCGTATGGAGGGAACTCAGCGTTTGTTGCCATTACAAGCGTACCCTTATCTCTGCTAACATTATCAGGAGACTTGTATGGGTTCTTGCCAGCGTTCTCGCCAACGTAGTTTGCCTTGATAGCGTCAAGTGTTCCGTCAGCCTTAAGCTCCTTGAGAGCACCGTTGACAGCTGTCTGAAGCTCAGTGTTGTCAAGCTTCATAGCGATAGCGTATTCTTCCTCAGCAAAAGGCTCGTCAAGTATTTCAAGGTCGTCGTTCTTCTCAACGAATACCTTAGCAGGCTCAGCGTCGATTATAACAGCGTCTATCTTGCCCTGCTTCAGAGCCTGAACAGCGTCAGCGCCCTTGTTGTATTTTTCTACCTTAGCGTCCTTAACGTCCTCGGCATAGATGTCGCCTGTTGTTCCAAGCTGAACACCGATAGTCTTGCCCTCCAGATCGTCAACGCTGTGAACTGTATTAGCAGGCACTCCGCAGCCTGCAAGCATTGTAACGCTCATTGCCACTGCAATAAGTCCTGCTGCAAATTTCTTCATAACATACATTCCTTTCAAAAATTGATAGCGACAGCCCTACGATACCGACTGTGCATAAACCTATATCATATATTATAACTGAACACACAGCTTTTTGCAATAGCTTTTATCAGTGATTTGATATATAAATTATGAATTTTTTGTTTTGCCAAACCATTTTAGTAAACAAAAAGAGGCATCCGTCAAATGGGGACACCTCTTTGTGAAAATCAGCTTAGAAATCCATTGTGAACTGAACTCTGTGGTTACCGTCTGCGTCATCATCTATCATTTCAGCCTTTACGATAGTGATAGGCGTAACAGGCTTTGACTGTGCGTTGTCTGAACCTGTTGTTCTCTCAACTTTAAGAAAGTCATCAACAACGTCCATGCCCTCTGTTACCATGCCGAAAGCCGCATACTGTCCGTCAAGGAAGGTATCCTTATCGCTGTAGCAGATAAAGAACTGGCTTGAAGCACTGTCCATATCGTTGGCTCTTGCCATTGAAACAACGCCTCTTGTATGGCTCAGGCTGTTTTCAACGCCATTTGCTGAGAACTCGCCCTTGATAGTTTCCTTGCTTCCGCCTGTGCCGTCACCATTAGGGTCACCGCCCTGTGCCATAAAGCCGTCTACAACTCTATGGAAAGTAAGTCCGTCATAGAACTTTTCCTTCACCAGCTTCTCGAAGTTCTCGCAGGTGATAGGTGCGTCATTGGCATAAAGCGTGATAACGAACTTCTTGTCAGTGTCAGCCGCAGAGGTCTGTGATGAGCTGTCACCCTTATCTCCGCAGGCTGTAAGAATTGCGCAGGCAAGCACGCCTGCTGTGCAAAGAGCTAATGCTCTGAATAGCTTTTTAAGTTTCATTTTTATCGTCCTTTCGATCATCATTATGGCATTTCTGCCTTTTCACTAGCCTATTATAGCACCTCCCTGCAAAAAAATCAACATCAGACCATGTTTTTCACAGAATTTTCATCATACGAAGCCTAAAGTTGGCTTATTTAATATTGATTTTTGGCTCTTAATGGAGTATAATTATAATGTTTTTTTAAAGAAAAATATAAAAACTATGTTATGTATGGAGGACTGAACAAAATGGATAAGCTGAAAAAAGCCCTGCCCTTTATCTTCCCACCTCTGGCTGTATTGCTCATAATGGGATTTGCTTTTTATCGGCATGGGCTTTACCCTTTTGGTGACGGCACTGTATCATGGTGTGATATGTCACAGCAGGTGATACCTCTGCTCACCGACTTCAAGGATATTTTCACAGGCAAGGACGGAATGTTCCTTAACTTCCACAATGCAGGAGGAATGGACCTGTGGGGCGTTTTCTTCTTCTTTATCGCAAGCCCCTACACCTTGCTTGTGCTTTTTGTTGACAAGGCTGACATAATCTACCTCGTCAACATTCTCACAGTGCTTAAAATGATGACAGCGGCTGTAACGGCGCAGATATATTTCCGTTCCTGTCAAAAAAAGCTCGACCCTTACATTGGCGCTGTACTCAGCGTCATATACGCATTCTGCGGCTATGGAATGTTCTATTATCAGAACAACATATGGCTTGACATGATGTATCTTTTCCCTCTCCTTATGGTGGCATTCAGGGAGCTTTTCGAGAAAAAGCGCATTATCCCATACACTGTCATGCTCACACTTATGATGATAGTGAACTACTACATCAGCTACATGATAGTTGTTTTCATAATGATTTTCATGGCTCTTTGCTGCTGGCGTTACCGCAAGGAGGAAAAATACAAGGACGTTCCATGCAGATTTGTTATAGGCTCGTTCCTTGGTGCATTGCTCTCAGCGGTGGTATGGATGCCATGCTTTCTGCAGTTTTTGTCAAGCGGACGTTCTAAATCAGTTATCCAACAGATCGAAACCGCCTCATTCATCACAAACTACAACACCACATTCTGCCTGCTGTTGTCAACGGCTTCGGTGATAGTGATAGTTGCGGTGTTTCTTCTTGACGGCAAAAAGAGAAGCAAGCGTTTGAACACCGACCTTATAATGCTCTTTTTGATGCTCGTACCTATTTTAATAGAACCTGCGAACCTTATGTGGCACACGGGAAGCTATATGTCGTTCCCATGCAGATACGCTTTCATCACCATATTCTTTGCACTTATCTGCGCAGGATATTTTCTTTCATCGGAAAACGCAGTGGCAAAAGGAAAGAAACACTGCGACCACTTTGTTATTTTCCTGATACTTGCGGCACTTATCTACGGCTTTTACAACTTCTCTGAGGGCTTTGTTGAGAATAACCGTGACGGAATGTCAAAATACACCAAAAGTCTTTGGCAGGACAGCACCGCCCTCGAGCTTTGCCTTGAATTTTTCATTGTGGCGGCGGCTTTCTATACTGTTATCGTTCTGCTGCACAAAAAGGGCTGGATATCAAAAAAGATATTCGCTATCTTCCTCGCAATGTTTGTTGCGGCTGAGTCATACGCAAACGTGAACATTTATATGGTATCCCCAAGCATGAACAATACTCTCCGTGCGGCTAATCATCAGAAGATAATGGATCTTTCAGACAGGCTTGACGAAACGGAGGGCTTTTACAGAGTAAAGACCTCAAGCAAGCTTTTCGAGGTCAATCTGGTCGGCTCAATGGGCTACAATTCCCTGAGCCACTACACCTCCCTCACAAGCCGTGATTATATGTACATGATGAAACAGCTTGGTTACTCCTCTTACTGGATGGAGGTAGGCTCATATGGCGGAACGGAGCTTACTGACGCTCTGCTGTCAGTAAAATATCTTATTGAAAAAAGTACAGGCTCGGCTGACGCTGTATATTCAAACGATACCTATGAGATAGTGCCGACAGAATACTATCTCCCCCTTGGCATTGTGACCGACGCTGACCTTAGCGGCAGTGAGGAGCTTTCCACAGGCACAAGAAGCAACGTTCAGAAGAAGCTTTTTGAACAGCTTTTCGGTGGCAACGGTGACGAGCTTATCACAGACTACGAATACACCACGATCTATGGTGTGCAGGACGACAGTAACTTTAAACCGAACTACACCTTCAACACCACAGGCAATGTAGCCTACATGGACTACAGCATAGATGTGACAGACAAGCAGACACTTTATTTTGACTGCTTCGACAAGCTTTCAAACAGCCTCAGCGAGGATATAAACGGAAGCTTCATGGTAACAGTGAATGGTCAGGTAATGCAGATGGATTATCCGTCACAATCGAGCAACGGGCTTTTGAAGCTTGGAGAATTTGAAAATGAACACGTCAACGTGCGTGTGACCTTGAAAAAAGGCATCACAGGCTGCCGTTCCTATGGCGTTTTCGGGCTTCACCACAATGTGCTTGAAAAGGCACTAGAACAGGTTCAGACCGCCGGTCTTACAGACAGTGACGGCAAGCTTTCAGGAAGCGTGAACGCAAAGGCAGGACAGAAATGTGTGCTTCAGATACCATATCAGGAGGGTCTGAAAATAAAGGTCAACGGCAAGGCTGTTTCATATGACAAGGTTTTCGGTGACCTTGTAAGCTTTGACTTGCAGGAGGGCGAGAACACAATAACTGTAACAAGCGTGCCAAAGGGCTTTTATGCAGGTCTTGCACTGACTATCGCAGGCATTGCGCTGACAGTAGGATATATCCTTATAAGAAAGAAACTGAAATTCGGAGAAACTATGGAAGCCGCTGCACTTGTGGCTGTTATCGGTGCGGGAGCTATAGTGATCATAGTGGTTTATGTTGCACCTTGCATACTGAATATTTATAGCTGATAAATAGTACAGAACAATAATTCGGGACGTCTCATTTCTGTGAAATAGAAATTGAGCCGTTCCCCTACATAACAAAACTGCGGATAGCATTTTGCCGTCCGCAGTTTTTATTTTATCCGAATTTACTTATGCTCCTCCAGATACTTTTCAGTATCCATTGGATAGCATTTCAGGTTTGGAAGCTCGTCAAGGGTGAGAACTCTTTCGCTGTTGTAGATCTTGTTCCACTCGTCAAATGTGGTGTACTGATCTGAAAGCTGTTTATCCTTGATACAAAACTCGCCGTTCCATGTACTGAACCACGCCCAGCGTGTGCCGTCGTTGAATGCTCCGTCAGGGTCGAACATAGAACCGTTCTCTGTCATTGCGATTATCTTTTTTGTGGATGTGCTTGACTTCACAAGGTCATAATACCACTTCTGTGAAGAGCTGTCCCGCTCGGCAGGATAGCAGTCATAGCCCATGATGTCAACATACTCATCTCCCGGATACCAGTCAGGATTCTGTGCGTTCCATACCCAGATCAGGTTGTTAAGACCATACTCATTTGTGAACTTGTCATACATGAGCTGCCAAAGCTGAATGTATGCGTCCTTTCCTGCTGAACCCCACCAGAACCATGCGTTGCCAGGATACTTAGGGTCGCCTGCCGCCTCGTGGAGAGGTCGCCAAAGTATAGGCACGTTTGCGTCTGCAAGCTCTTTAAGTACCCCTGCCATATGGTCAAGGTCTGCTATGATAGAATCGTAGCCCTCTTTATCCTCGCCACTGAGAGCCTTTGCAAGGTCGAAGTCTGTGTATTCAGAATAGAAGCCCTGCCACCATGCTCCGCCGTTCTTTTCCAGGTTTTTCTCAGGGGCATACCAATGCCAGCAAAGTGAAACTATACCGTTTTCGTTGTTGTACCAATCCATAGCCTGCAAAGGTACCATATCTCCGCCGCCTGCACCATGTGCAAGTGCGCTGTTTGAAAGATTTAAAACGTCAAGACCAAGTATAGCAGGCGTCTTGCCTGTGTGCTTCTTTATCTCCTTGAACTCACGGCTGTCCTTGCCCTCGTTATCTCCTGAGGACTGACCTGAGATAGTATACTTTCCGTAAACGTCCGTAAGGAAGTTATAAAGTCTTTTTGCCTCGTCAGAAGCGTTAGGGTTTGAAAGCTGATTTGATACCTCATACTGTGAAAGGTCGATAGCAGGAGCTGGGGTTATCTTTATCTTGTCAATATAGATATGACCATTGTCGCCCTTTATGCCTACCTTATGAGTACCTTCGTCGATAAGCACATTTTCAGCCATAGTGTCGCCAAACTCTGTTGTGGTCGATGTGAAGTTTGTGAGCGCAGCACCGTCAACAGTGATAAGATTTGACTGACCCTCGCCGTCTGCCGCCATTGTGAGAGTAATATTATAGCTTCCCTTTGCAGGAAAATCTATCTCGAACTCCACCATATCTCCCGATGAGCCTATGGAAACGAAGCCATCGCCAGAAAACTTACCAAGAAAATTCTTATCAAGCACTGCCGCACCTCCCGAAAGAGTTCCTTTTTCCGCCTCGGACTCGTAGCTGAAATCCTCAGGAACGTCATACTCTGTCGTTACGTCTGAAAGGTCGATATTGCCCATATCCTCAACGACAGGGGCTGTTGTAGTGGTAGTCTCACCTGCTGACGAGCTGCCTGAGCTGCTGTTTCCTGTGCTGCTGCAGCCTGCTGCCGCACAAGCGATAAGCACTGCCATAACGGCAGCAACTGTTCTTTTCATTATTTCACGCATAATGTTCTCCTTATCATTAATATTTAAAATATTCAAATTTTTATAAAGCCAGGTTTTGCAAAACTATCGCCTTTAGGCTTTATATTCCATACTTTTAAATATATCATATATAAAACCATTGTCAATAGCCATTTTCAATGTTTAACATCATGTTCAAAATTGATAACGTTTACTTTGATTTGAGCTAAAAAATATGAACCCAAATGGTATCGGGTTCATATTTTCATATAGAAATATATTATTTTCTGAGAAACGTTCTGTATACCCAACGGGTGAATTTTCTGGGGAATATAAACAAGCCAAGCTGTAAAGCGCATGGCATGAAAAAATCACGGAAGCCGGTATACCCTGAGCGGTGTATTATCCACCTCACACGAATGAAAGCCTTTGTATGCTCCCAGCTTTTGCGTGTATCCACAGTATTTTCATCTATGCGGTAGCGCACAAGCACCTCGGGTATATTCTGCCCCTTTGCACCATGCTGTAACATTCGTGCAATAAACTCATAGTCCTCGCACATTTTAAGGTCACTGTAACCGCCTATCTTTTCCGCAAAAGACTTGCGAAAAGCCACAGACTGCCTGTTGAAAGGGTTGCGTCGTTTGGAATATGAAGCGATATCCTTATGCATGACAGGCACTTTTTTCACCGAAACTACCTCGTCAGTGTCAGTGTCGAACTCTTCCACATATGTGCCGATGATATCAAGCTTTGGCTTCACCGCAAAAAGGGTCATCTGCTTCAAGCAACGGTTAGGGAGAGATATATCGTCGCTGTCCATTTTCACGATATAATCGCATTTACACGCCTTTATGCCCTCGTTGTAAGCCTTTCCAACGCCCACATTTTCGTCTATCTGAACGATATGGAAAATATGCTTGAACTCGTCCTGAAAAGACTTCACGATGATATTAAGCTCGCAGGTGAGCTTGCCGTCGCACACAAGCACGAAGTCAGAGGGAGGATATGACTGCATGAGCATAGACTCAAGACTCTCGTTAAGGTTCTCAGGAAGCTCACGGTCATACACCGACATAAGCACACTGTATTCAGGCAGCGTATATTTCCCAACACGATACGTCATAAAATCCCTCCCCTGCATTATTATCAACTCAATTATACTATAACAGCTCCAAAAAGTCAACTACGACCAACAAAGTATACTATTTATATAGTACAGACCAATACACAAAAAAAAGACCGCCCCATTCGGAACGGTCTTGTAAGCTACTTTGAAAAATTAGCCGAGTTTCTTAGCAAGCTGTGATACCTTTCTTGCAGCAGCATTCTTATGCATAATGCCCTTTGTGCAAGCCATATCTACCTTCTTGATAGCAGCTCTTACTACTTCTTCCTTGTTTTCTGCGTTCTCAGCTACAGCAGCGTCAGCCTTCTTGAGTGCAGTTTTAAGATCAGACTTTACAGCCTTGTTTCTCATTGTCTTAGTGTTGATAACCTTGACTCTCTTCTTAGCGGATTTAATGTTTGGCATACCGACACCTCCCTCATTCTGTATAAATTTGCACTTATTTGCACAAGCTATCCGCAGACTGAGAGGAAATGCGGAAAGCCCTTTAAACAAGCCTTGTAAAATATTTTACCACATTTCAAAAGAAATTGCAAGGGGGTTTACTGAAAAAAATATAGAAATTTTGCGGTCTAAATTGTAGGAACACACAAAAACTTACACGATATCACAGGAAGGTGAATAAAATGAGCATTAGAACGGATATGGCGGAGGAAAGCTTTTCTCAGGCAGGCGGTGCGGAAAAGCTTCAGGGAGTGAAAGTCAAAAACAGGGTTATTGAAAACGCTAGGCTTGAGGTAACGGACATCACCATAGAAACACAGGAAGCCGCCGAAAAGCTTGGCAGACCTGTCGGCAGATACATCACCCTTACCGCCACAGATTCAACATTCGATATGTACAGCGACAGTTTTCGTGAGCGTGCAGAAGTCATAGCAAAAGCCATAAGGGAGCTTTGCGGTGGTTGTGAACGTTTTTTGGCAGTAGGACTTGGGAACTATGCCCTGACTTCCGACGCTGTTGGCCCTCTTACCGCTGAAAAGATCTTCGCTACCCGTCACATAAAAAGCCTTGCAAAAGAGATTGATACTGACGATCTGGGCGAGGTCACAGTGATACAGACAGGAGTGCTTGGAAGCACGGGAATAGAATCCTCAGAGCAGGTAAAAGCAATTGCGGAGCGTGTAACACCGCAGGCTGTCATTGCAGTTGACGCACTGGCTTGCAGCGAGCTTTCAAATCTTGGCAGGACAATACAGCTTTGCAACACCGGCATTTCTCCGGGAAGCGGAGTCGAAAACGCACGAAAAGAGCTTTCGCTTTCGACCCTCGGTGTAAAGTGCATTGCCATAGGCGTGCCAACGGTCATAGACCTTTGTACTGCCGCACAGCACATTTTCGGTCAGACCGCACCTGAAAGCTCCGAAAACATCATGGTCGCTCCGAAAACTGCTGACAAACTTTCGGAAAACTGCGCAAAGCTCATTGCAATGGGCATAAACCGTGCCGTTCACCCTGCCCTGTCGCAAGAGGACATTCAATCTCTCACCTGCTGACAAAAGACAGGTGGTACGGTAATGTAAAACCTGTATACAACAATTGTAAACTTTTTATTAATATGTATGAGTGAAATTGCGAAAACGTTTTCTGAAAACGAATACTCACACAAATTCAACACACCTTTGTCATAATCAACAAAAACGCTTGAGCTTTATATTGCAAAATGCTGATTGACTAAATTTAAACTTTTTGTTATCATTAGTAAGGACGAAAAATAAGCGTTATGGCAAGCGTTGTCGGGTAACAATGCTTGTCGATCGTAACAGATGAACGTTTTGGGTAAGGAACATTCGTCTATTATCAAGGAGGTTACTATAATGAAAATGGCAAAGAGAATTTTCGCTGCTGCTTGTGCGCTTTCACTGGCTTGCAGCATGGCTGCTTGCGGCAGCTCACCAAGTGACAGCTCATCTTCCAAGAAGGAAGCTAAGGCTATGACAGATGATCAGAAGGAGCAGGTAAATGCACTTCAGGATAAGCTCCCTGACATCGAGCTTTCAAACAAGACTATCAAGTGGATGGCTCACTATGACATCAACCCTAGTGATGGTAAGTCAGAATCACCTGCTATCTCACTTTTCCAGACTAAGTACGGTGGAAAGATCGAGTACGTTCAGACAACTTGGGATAACAGATATACTGATCTTGCTAAGGCAGTTATGGCTAACGACTCACCTGACTTCTTCCCTGCTGACGACATGGACGCATTCCCTAAGGGTGCTATCAAGGCCATGTTCGAGCCTATCGACGATGTAGTTGATTTCAGCTCAGACATCTGGTCATCATCACAGACACTTAACGATTCATTCGTATTCAACGGCAAGCACTATGTAGCTGCTATCGACGTAAGACCACAGTATGTTTGTGCATACAACACAAAGACAATATCAGACTTTGGCTATGACGATCCTGCTGAGCTTTACGCTAATGACGAGTGGACATGGAGCAAGTTCACAGAGATGTGCCTTGACTTTGCAGACTCTGAAGCTGACAGATATGCTCTTGATGGTTACTGGTACGGCAAGGCTCTTAACGATACTTGCGGTTATCCACTTATCGGTCTTGAGGACGGCAAGCTTGTAAACAACATGGGCAAGGCTGAAGTTGGCACAGTTCAGGATCTTATGTACAACCTTGAGAAGAACAACGTTGTATTCGACAGATCAAGCAACAACTGGAAAACAAGAGGTGACGGAGCTAACGGTGAAGGTCTTGGTTCACAGCTCACACTGTTCATTCCTATCGGCACATGGGCTCTCGAGGATACTCCTGAAAAGACTAAGACATTCGGAAGCGTCAAGGACGGCGAGGTTATGTTCGTTCCAATGCCAAGAATGGACGATTCTGACAAGTACTATGTATCTACAGGCGTAAACGGCTATCTCCTCTGCAAGAACGCTCCAAACCCAGACGGCTTCAATGCGTTCGTAAACTGCTGCAAGGTTGCAAACTCTGAGGTACAGAACATTACAGAAGAACAGCTCAAGAACGACTACGGCTGGACAGACGATATGATCGAGATGCGTAAGACAATTTACGATCTGGCTAGACAGAATCCTGTATTTGACTTCCAGGACGGCGTATCTGCTGAGCTTTCAACACTTATGCAGACAGTAAACCAGGCTACAATGGTAACAGGCGGCGGAGCTACTACATGGACAGAGTGCGTTGCTGAGAACCAGAAGGCTGTTGATTACATCATCAAGGAAGCAAACGCTAACGTTGCTGAATAATTCAGTACTTTCAAGCGGGACGTTCATTCGTCCCGCTTTTTTTGTTGCCTTTGTATTTGTCACGAATTTGTTAAATATATTTGTACGCAAAATGCACAATATAAAATACATAAATTTGTGCAAGAATTTTGCGGATTTTTATGTACAAATCACAAAAAATATGCTATAATAAATACACGTTAAAAAGAATATATCAAAGAAGGGAGATATGTTTTATGAGATCGATTATTACTATCAGCCGTGAATTTGGCAGCGGAGGACGTGAAATAGGCAAGAAGCTTGCTGATGATCTGGGCATACCTTTCTATGATAAAGAGCTTTTGGAAATGGCTTCAAAAGAGAGCGGTATATGTCAGGAGCTTTTTGTTAAGAACGATGAGTCCTATACTAACAGCTTTCTTTTCTCACTGGTCATGGGTAATTATCCTGTAAGTGCAGACGGCAGGATCAATCCTGATATGCCGCTGAATCACAAGATATTCTTGGCTCAGTTTGAAACTATCAAGAACATTGCAAAGAAGGGTCCTTGTGTTATTGTAGGACGTTGTGCTGACTATGTTCTGAAAAATGAGCCTAATATTATCGACTTCTTCATTTCCGGCAACACTGCCGAAAAGAAAAAGCGTATCCTTGAGAGATACGATATTGAAAAAAACAAAGCTGAGGACTTTATCCGCAAGACTGATAAGCGGAGAGCTTCATACTATAATTATTACACCGACATGAAATGGGGCGAAGCAAAGAACTATGACCTTTGTATCAACTCGTCCAAAACAGGCGTTGACGGTGCTATCAGGCTTATGAAAGCTTATATCGAAATAAAAGAAGCCAACGCTGATAAATAGGAATTTTTCGTTTTAATTCATTTTACTTTCCTTACTACGAAAGAGGGCTGACCATAGGGTCGGTCCTTTTCCGTTTTATGAGAAGTTTTATTACTCCAGCTTAAACAAAGTGTAACCAATATGTTATTGACAATAACAAGCAAATATATTATACTGTATAAAAGGGCAGAAGTCCGTCAAAAAAATAAAAAATACTGCAAAAGGAGAAACAGAAAATGGCTGAAATAAAAGTTATCACTATCGGCAGACATTATTGCGCAGGCGGTTCGACTATCGGTAAGCTTGTGGCTGAAAAGCTTGGTATCCCATGCTATGACAGAGAGATAATCGACATGGCGGCACAAAAAAGCGGCATTGCAATGAGCGAGATACAAAAATACGAGGAAGCCGCTCTGAGCATTCTCAAAACACCGATAAATCTGTTTTCAAAGGAGAAAGAGTATCCTATAACAGAGAAGATATTCGCCGCTGAAACAGAGGTAATAATGGAGCTTGTTTCAAAGGGAAACTGCGTTATCGTGGGCAGATGTGCAGATTTTATACTGAAAAACAAAGTCAAGACGCTGAATGTCTTCATTAATGCAAGCTTTGAGAAGCGTCAGGAGTGCGCAATTGAGAAGCACAACGTCTCCGAGGACGAGGTGGAAGCAAGGCTCAAAAAGTATGACAAAAAACGTGCCGACTATTACAACTCCAACACAAACAAAAAGTGGGGAGATATTTCAAGCTATGATATGTGCCTTGACAGCGGCAAGCTTGGCTACGAAATGTGCGCCGAGATAATTGCTGACACTGTGAAGCTTTCAAGGGAGAAATAGGGGCAATATTTTATTGGGAGCGATAAAAAATGTCAAAGGATAAGGAAGTCAAGACCAACGCCATGCGTATTCTTGACAGAAATAAGGTAAAATACAAGGTCAACACATACGAGTGCGACGAGTTTATCGACGGCATACACATTGCAGATATGCTCGGCCAGCCATATGAAAGCTCGTTCAAGACCCTTGTGACAGTGGGAAAAAGCGGAAATTACTATGTTTTCGCTATCCCTATCGCAGAGGAGCTTGACATGAAAAAGGCGGCAAAGTCTGTGGGCGAAAAGTCGGTGGAGATGCTCCATGTGAAGGATATAAACTCTGTTACTGGCTACATTCGTGGTGGCTGTACACCCCTTGGCATGAAAAAACAGTACATGACGGTAGTTGACAGCTCTGCGGAGCAGTTTGAGGAGATAATCATAAGCGGCGGACGTATCGGGTCGCAGATAATGCTTTCTCCGAAAGACCTTATCAAGGTCACAAGGGGTAAATTTGAGAGCATAACAATGAGTGAATAGACAAAAAAAGAGAGCCGCTTTGGCTCTCTTTTATTTTGCATTTATGTTGATATATTCGGGCTTTGTCTTTGAGTACATTATTTTCTGGCTGGAATAAAGTCCGTAATAGCCCGAAAGCATATAGCTTACTCCGCAGGCAACCGCAAAAAGCACAAGCCCACTTCCACCGAAAAGCTCATAGCTGAGAAGTATGGAAGCCACAGGGCAGTTCACAACGCCACAGAAAAGTGCCACAAGACCTATAGCCGCACCGAATGATGGGTCAAGCCCCAAAAAGCCTGCGGCTGTACAGCCGAAAGTTGCTCCGATAAAGAAGGTCGGGACTATCTCACCGCCCTTGAAGCCTGTATTTATAGTTATGGCGGTAAAAAGCATTTTCAGAGCAAAGGCTTCCGGGTGCGCCTTACCTTTCTCTAAAGCCGCCACAATAACGTCTACGCCTGCTCCGTTGTAATCCCTTGTACCTACAAGCAAAGTCAATGCAATGATCACAACGCCACCTACAGCTATCCTGAGATAGGTGTTAGGCAGATACATCTGAAATCTTGAATGTGAAAACTCCATTACCATGCAAAGGAGTATAGATATTACCGCACAAAGAGCCGCAAGTGCCGCTATCTGGGTCACAGACACAAGGGAAAGCCTTGGTATGCCTGTTATGTTGAACTTTGTTGGCGCAAGCCCTGCCAACAGCGATATTTTATATGCGATAAGAGAGGAAGCTATGCAAGGCACAAGACCCACATAGTATATAACGCCCACGCTTATTACTTCCATAGCGAAAAAAGTCGCAGTCAAAGGCGTGCCGAAAAGTGCGGCAAACACTGCGCTCATTCCGCACATTATCACAAGGCTGGAGTCTTTTTCGTCAAGCTTTAAAAGCTCGCCTGCCTTTGCTCCAATGCTTCCGCCAAGCTGCAAAGCCGCACCCTCACGTCCTGCCGAACCGCCCGTAAGGTGGGTGAGTACAGTGCCTAGAAAGATGAGAGGCGCCATAAGCAGCGGCACTTTGATGTTTCCACGAACAGAGCTTATGATAAGATTTGTACCGGTCTCCTCGTCCACCTTGCAGACACGATAGCTGAAAATGATAAACAGACCTGCCAACGGCATAAGATACAAAGTCCAGCTATGACCCTCACGGAAGCCTGTGGCAAAGTTTACCGCCATATGGAACAGCGAGCCGATTATTCCACCTATTACACCCACTGCGCAGGCGATAAAGACCCACTTTGCAAAGGCTATGGAAAATTTTTTCACCGTCCGCATTTTGCTTTTTATAAACTCACTGCTTATTTTCCTCACCCCTTTTTACAGAAAAACAACGGGCGACATATGCCGCCCGAAATACTTGAAATACAGCCCCGCAATAATGGGACGTCGCATTTCTGTGAAACAGAAATTCAGCCGTTCCGCTACAAGATAATATGCTAAATTATACCTCAGCGATTACCTCTACCTCAACGAGAACGTCCTTTGGAAGCTCTTTTGCGGCAACGCATGAACGTGCAGGCTTTGATGTGAAATACTCGCCGTAAACTCCGTTAAATGCACCGAAATCTGACATATTCTTAAGGAAGCATACTGTCTTTACTGCCTTGCCGATAGATGTGCCTGCTGCTTCAAGAACGTTTGTGAGGTTCTTGCAAACCTGATGTGTCTGCTCCTCGATAGTTGTTGCCTCAACGTTGCCTGTTGCAGGATTGATTGCTATCTGACCTGATGTGAAAACAAGGTTTCCTACCTTCATTGCCTGTGAATATGGACCAATCGCGTCCGGTGCGTTCTTTGTGTAAACAACTTCTGCCATTTTTATCTACTCCTGTCTTAAAATTACTTATTGACTATCTTAAAGCCTGCGGCTGTAAGAGCCTGTCTTATCTCTCTGATATGATCAAAGTTTCTTGTTTCAAGAACAAGTCTGAGCAGGCAATCTGTGATATCGCTGTCCTCGCTTGCTCTCTCGTGGTGAACAGAAACAACGTTTCCGCCAAGCTTTGAAATTATCTCTGAAACATCTCTAAGCTGACCAGGTCTGTCCTCAAGCTGGATAGTAAGAGTATCAGATCTGCCAGACTTGAGCAGACCTCTCTTGATAACTCTTGAAAGGATAGTTACGTCTATATTTCCGCCTGAAACAAGACATACAACCTTTTTGCCCTTGATGTCAGGTATCTTATTAAACATTACTGCGGCAACAGGTGTTGCGCCTGCGCCCTCTGAAACGAGCTTTTGCTTCTCGATAAGGTGGAGGATAGCTGATGATATCTCGTCGTCTGAAACTGTAACAACGCCGTCAACATACTTACTGCAATACTCAAAGGTATGCTCGCCAGGCTCTTTTACCTTGATTCCGTCTGCGATAGTGTGAACGCTTTCAAGGCACTCTATCTTGCCGTCTTTAAGTGAATTTACCATTGAAGGTGCGCCTTCAGCCTGAACGCCGTATACTCTAACGCTTGGCTTGAGCTGTTTTACAGTGAATGCAACACCTGAGATAAGTCCGCCGCCGCCAACAGGAACAACGATAACGTCTGCGTCAGCCACCTGACTTAGTATCTCCAGACCGATAGTTCCCTGACCTGCGATAACATTTTCGTCATCGAACGGGTGAATAAATGTATAGCCGTTAGCGTCACGAAGCTCGATAGCCTTTGCATAAGCGTCATCATAAACGCCAGGCACAAGACATACCTCAGCGCCATAGCCCTTGGTTGCCTCTACCTTTGAGATAGGTGCGCCGTCAGGAAGACAGATGATAGACTTTATACCGTTCTTTGTTGCGGCGAGAGCAACGCCCTGTGCGTGGTTTCCTGCTGAGCAGGCGATAACGCCGTGTGACTTTTCCTCGTCTGAAAGCTGTGATATCTTATAATAAGCTCCTCTTACCTTGAAAGAACCTGTTACCTGAAGATTTTCTGTTTTCAGATAAACGTCACAATCAGGGTTTACCTTTGGCGCATGGATACACGCTGTTGGTCTGATGACCTCTTTAAGCACGTTTGAAGCGTCAAAAACCTTATCCAATGTAAGCATAAAAAACAACCTCTTTTTTCTATGTAATAAAAAAAGCCCTCGCCTGACTAGAGGCGAAGACATAATATCTCCGTGTTACCACTCTGATTGCAGACCATAAGCCCGCCACTCATATCTCTTTCTAACGGTGAGAAACCGTATCCGCTTAACACATCTGCTTAGGCGGATCAGCTCAGAGATGATCCTGACGGCGTTATCCCTGCGGACTTTCACCAAACGTCCGCTCTCTGCGAAGTATTCGCACCGTCACCTTTCTCGTCACAGCCTTTACGATATTCAATACAATCATTATATCACCATAAATATGAATTGTCAACAGCAATAAAATGAATTTTTCTCTAAGACATTATACAAAAAATAAAAACCCACACGAGAGTGCAGGTTTTTATTCATTAAGGAAGTATAGAAAAAATATATGAAGAAAACAATCATGAAGTCTTTTTAACTGTCGGTCTTTCCTTTCCGACTGTAATAATATTACCACTGCAATGTGATAGAATTATGTGCAAAGAGAGTGCATTTGCAAAAATATCACCTTTTGTTTGCGTAATGCACAACGATATGACGAAGCTTCCCTGTGGTCATATCCCTGCCCTTTATATCCGCTCCGTTGTGGCTCATAAGCTCAGCGCAGACTATGCCGTCGGTACTGCACCTGAAAACCTCGTGTCCGTCACACACCACCACAAGCTTTTCACTATCAACAGATATTCCGCCTGTTCTTCCGATAACATTTTCCTCTGCGCCCTCACGCTCCACCACATAGGAAACTCGCTTTCCGTGATAGCGTTCAAGCTCTTTTAACGGAGTGCCTTTATTTTTTCTGAAAAGTCCCATTTTACGCTCCTGTATCAATTATCTGCTATATTATTATCATTTCCTGCACAAAGCTGCCTTGCGGAGGCGATAACGTCAAGCGACTCGCCCACCGACTGCAAAAAGGCTGACAGCAGCCCAAGCTGGTCAACGCTCAAACCCTCGCCAAGATAATTTGCAAATGCCGCAGCCATTATATTAAGCTGCTGACCGCAGCACGATCCCCTGTTTTCCACTGATACCGCCCTTTCCTGCTCACAACGTTTCTCTGTCATAATATGCGTCAGAAGAATAATACGTTCGCATATGCAGATAATAAGGGCATATTCTGAAAGGGGTCAAACACCTATGAACATCACTCACACCATACTTGCCACAGTCGGCTCTATAATCGTTATGTTTGCCATATCAAAGCTTCTTGGCAACAAGCAGATATCACAGCTCACGCTTTTTGACTACATCAACGGAATCACCATAGGCTCTATCGCCTCTGAAATGGCTGTTTCGCAGGAAATGGACGAGCTTATCGTGCCTGTTATCGCAATGGTGCTTTACGGACTGACAGGCTTTCTGTTGTCTGTGCTTACGATGAAGTCTATCCACTGCCGACATTTTCTTTCGGGCAAACCTATCCTGCTTATTGAAAAAGGCAAAATATATCCCGAAAACCTTAAGACCGCCAAGCTTGATGTGAACGATCTGCTTTCAAGAGCAAGAACATCAGGCTATTTCGACATCTCAAAGATATACTACGCTATTCTGGAAACCAACGGCAATATCTCTTTCATGGAACGTGCCACAGAAGCACCTCTCACTCCAAAAGACTTAGGATATGAGAAGCAGGACGAAAAGCTTTGCACCGACCTTATCCTTGACGGCGTTATTATGGAGGACAACCTGAAATACGCAGGCAAGGAGATAAAATGGCTCACCAACGAAATAAGAAAGCAAGGCTGTTCATCAACTGACAAGGTCTTTCTCTGCATAGTTGACGGAAACGACAAGGTGACAGTGTTCCCGAAAACTCAGGAGAGCAACAAGAAGATCTACTTCGACTGAACCTTCTTCAAAAAATCGTGCAGCTCCTCTGCAAGCCTGCTCACAGGCAAACCAACAACGTTATAAAAGTCCCCGTCTATCTTTTCCACAAGAAGTGCTCCAAGCCCTTGTATGCCGTAAGCCCCCGCCTTATCCATAGGCTCGCCGCTTTTCACATAGGCTTTTATCTCCTGGTCGGAAAGCTCTCTGAAAGTCACTGCAGTATCAACAGAAAAGCTACTGTAACGACAGCCTCTGCCAAGGGTAACACCTGTTACAACATGATGAGTCTTGCCTGACAGCATTTTTAACATTCTTATGGCATCAGCTTCGTCCACAGGCTTACCGAGAACTTCCCCATCGCATATTACAACAGTGTCACAGCCGATAACAACGCTCAGGTCATAGACAGAAGCGATACATCTGCATTTTATCCCTGAAAGATACTCAGGGGCAAGCTCCGGTGTAACGTCCTCCGGTATTTTTTCGTCACAATCAGAGGGGATAACCCTGAAATTCTCACACATCAACGACAGCAGTTCTTTTCTTCTTGGCGACGCTGAAGCAAGTATAACATCATAATCCATAAGCTCGCTTGAAATATTCACTGACATAAAGATCTTCCTTTACTTCTTTTACTTCTTACTCAAAAAGGCAACGCACTTATTATCCTGCGCTGCCTTAGTTTTTTTATTACAACTTCATTCCGCACTCTGAGCAGAACTTAACGCCTGCCGGCTCTTTGTGGCCGCACTGAGAGCAGAACACAAAACTGCTGTTTGCAGGCTCTTGCACCGGAGCTTCTGCTATCACCGGAGCAGGCTGTGGCATTAGTGCAGGCTGAGGTGCTGTTTCAGGCTGTGGGATAGGTGCAGCAGTCTGTGCCACAGCAGGCTCAGGGATAGGAGCGGCTGTCTGAACATTCTGCTGAGCAGGATTGCCATAAACAAGATTAGCCTGTGGCTGAGTATAAGCAGGTGAAACAGGGTGATTATGATAGCCCTGACTGTTTTGTATAACAGGCTGTGCGCCCATTGGAACTGCACCGCCCTGAGCAGGCTGCTGATAAACAGGCTGAGCCATTTCAGGCTGTTTTGTTCCGCAGTTAGGGCAGAACGCCATATTCACTGGTATCTCGTGGCCACAGCCGGAACAAAGTTTCATTCCTCTGATGGTAAGAAGCTGTTCATTAAGATTTTTCAGTTCTTCAAGAGTTGCGTCTATCTGAGCAATAAGGTTTTTCACCTCCGGCTCTTCTATCTTGTCAGCCATTCTGAGCTTGACATATCTGCCTATCTCGGTATACTTATCGTTTATAAAGGCAAGCTTTGCGTCTATCTGTGCCTTTACTGCATTTTCAGGTGTATTCTTAGGTGAAAAAAATCCCATTTTTATTCTCCCTTTCGGTTATAATATTTCTTCTGTATTTTGCTCTGTGGCGGTATTATCCTCAGGCTGAACGTCGAACGAAGCTGTTGTAGTATCAGGTGCTTCTGTAGCAGGAGCGGTGGTAACAGTGCCGTTCTCGGTCGGCTGAGTCTGTGCAGGCTCACTGTCCTCTTTGCTGTCCCCTGAAGCGTTTCCGCCCTCGTCAACTATCTCTGAATCCTTTATCTCCTTATCTATCTCGTCCTGCGACATCTGACCTCTCTTTACAGCTTTGTCATTTACAGCCGACAGACCAAGATAGCAATTCACATAATAGTGAGTAAGTATCTGATCATATGTATATCCAGCCTCGGCATAATAGCAAGCGCCCCACTGCGACATTCCAACGCCGTGACCCCAGCCATAGGACTTGAAAGTGAACACACCGTCCTTATAGCTTATCTCCATGGCGTTCGATTTCACATCAAAGAGGTTGCAGAGCGTGATACCTGTTATTCTAGCTTCACTGCCATCATAGGTACAGCTCGTATGACCGTCGATAGTCACTCCGCTTATATACTTTCCGCTGAAAGCAGAGTCTATTTTAAACCAGTTCTTCACGTCGTCGGAAAGCTTTATATCAGTTTGGCTCTCGATACGCTCCTTGACCTCGTCTTTTGTATATGTAGCTTCAATGCCCCAGTTAGGATCTTTATCGTCAAACTCGCTCTTTACACGCTTGAGATACGGGTAAGAAACGCCCCATATATCCTCGCTGGTGGTAGAATAACCTGCTGTTGAAGCAGAATAAACTGCATTTATGATATTGCCGTTATACATAACGGTCTGACCCTCAACGGCATTTATACATCTTTCTATCTTTGAAGAATATCCGCTTTTAAGCCCCACCGTAGGTATAGCACCGATAGAATCGTTAAATCTGACCCATGTATAAGCCGCCACGGCCTGTGCCTTTATGGCTTCTTCGCCCCACTCACCGCCTATCTCGCTGTTGACTATCTGACAGAGCAGTTCATGACCATTAAGAGTGACGATATTTCCTGAGATTATATCGTTGACAGTATAATACTCATCAGCGACGCTTCTTGTATCTGTAAAGTTAGCAGGGTCGTTCTTTATATCGTAATACTCGCCCTTATCCTCAGGCATTTCCACAGTAAACTCACTGGCTGAAGCCTTTTTCTTTGTGGTCTTTGCCTGCTTTTTCTGCTGAACATAAGACATATCATACTTATCCACAGAGGACTTTTTGAACTTCACAAAGTCATAGACCTCAGTAGCGGCAGTGGTCTTAACGCTTTGAGCTTCAACGTTTTTGACCTGCACCGCAGGGGCTTTTTCTGCGCCCACGCTTTTATTATCCAGCAGCAGCTCACCGCATATACCAACGGCAGTTATGCTCATTACCGCTGCGCAGACATTTGCACATATCTTTTTTGTCATCAAATTCATCGTCAAGACACTGTCCTTACCTTCAAGCGGTCACACCGCAAAACATTCCCAATGGCAGCAAAATACTCACTGCATACCTAAATAATAGTTTATCAAATACTGAAAAAAAGTCAAGACAAAGCTAAGTTTCGTCCTGACTTTTCAGCATAATATACAATTTTACATCTACAATATCGGCGTTTTAGCCAAAAACTTCAAATATTACTTGAAGTATCTCTGACCATCAAGCTCCATGCAGAATGTGAGTGATTCAAACCAAGACGCTGTACTTCCACCGCAATACTGTGGAGCGTAGTAATAAACTGCACCGTTTGAATTATCCTCGCCGTTCAGCGCTCTCTTTGCACAATCAATAGTGTTCTGAGTTGGCTTGTTTCTGCCACTGTAATAGCCGTTTATTGCAGTGAACTGATTTGGCGCTGTAAGAACGTCGCTTATAGAGCTTCCAAATCTGCCTGTTTTCACTCTGTTGATAATAACATTTGCAACAGCGATCTTGCTCTGCTCTGAACAGTTTCCTACCTCGCCCTGAAGAACGTAGCAAAGCATATCAAATTCTTCATCTGTATAGCTTATAACAGAACTGTTCGAACTTGCTGTTGTTGTTTTCTTTGTTTCTGTCTTTTTTGTTTCAGACTTTGTTGTCTTAGCCTTTGTTGTCGTAGTCTTTTTTGTTTCAGACTTCTTAGCTGCTGTTGTAGTTTCGGACTTCGCAGCGGAAGTTGTTGTTACTTCTGCCTTTTTAAGATAGTCCTTCATTACATATCCGCTGTAGTCGCCGTATGTAACCTTATACCAACCGTCGCTTGTTTCAGCCGTAACGATAACTTCCTCGTCTGTTGCAACGATAGCTTCTATCTCTGAGTTCTTGTCAGCCTTTTCTCTGACGTTCACGATCTCAGTTGCGACCATTGTTACGTTATTGACCTTTGTTTCTTTTGCTGCATTTTTAGTAGTTTCTGTCTTTTTTGTTGTAGTGGCTTTGGCGGAAGTTGTTGTCTCAGACTCTGCCTGTGCCATTTTATACTCGCTGATACCCGCTTTTCTCCATGTAACGGTGTTCATTGAAGTATAGGTCTCATCTCTCTCAGTTTCTGCTTCTGTCACAGAAGTGGTCTTAGTGTTGGTTATTGCAGCTTTTGTGTCCTTCTGAGCCTCGTTGTTACCGCTTGTAAGTGCAAAGATACTTACTGTACCTATCATCAGCACTGCCAGCGCACCGCTGCCCAGCATTGTTCCTACTTTCCTGACCGACGGCTTAGCTGTTCGCTTTATGCTGTCTTCAGTTTTTTTCTGCTTCATTTTAATCACATTACCCTTTCCGACCGTCTGCACGCAAACCGTCTTCACTGCCGTCCGTGAGCTTGACGCCAGCTAAAATTTATTTTACACCGATTTGGTGTAATAAACATCAATAATCCCAGCCAAAATATTTCTTATTGTTTCCGTATACATTTCTCCAGCATTTAGGAAAATAAATATCCTTATTTGCCTTGTCCTTATAGGAATCTATTATAAGATCCAGGTTATCGTCAGCCGTCATTTTCTTCGCCACGATGACCCACCTGAGATTTGAAGTTTCGTTTGTACAAGTTGAGAGCGATATATACTTATCGTCTGCTGTACACTCGATATCGTTTGAATACCACGAACGCTTTCTCACTTCTGAGATCCAATCGTCAAACTTATAGTCAGCGTCGTCAAAATATCTGGTAGTCCAGTATTTAAAAAGCTTGCCGTCGTCCTGACTTTCACGTATTCCCGTCACGAACGCACCCACGATAACATACTTACAGTTGCTGTCATAGATAGTATTGAACTCGATAACAGGATATTTCTTAAGAAAATCAACTCCCTTTTTATACTCAGTAAGGTGAGTAAAGGAAGTTCCCACATATCTCATGTTGTGACCATATATCGTGATATTGTCAGACTGCCCGTCCTTATTTATGGTAGACCAAGCGTCTGCATAAATGCTTCCCGATTCGTAATACTGCTTGTCTATATTCTTGTAAAGATAATATTCATTATCCTTGCCTTTAAGAACAGGGAAGTTTATATATTCATCACCTGCGGAATTTTTAAAGCCGGGGATCTTTATCCAGCCTACGACGTCCTTGTTCCTTTTCAGAAGCTTCTTAGCCCAACCCTGAACTTCTCTGTCCTTCGTTGAAGCCTCAGGGTCAGAAACGTCAATATCGTCTGAGCCGTTATTCTTGCTCAGGTCAACGTCATCGCTAAAGTCAGGCTCGTAATTTACGATCTCCTGCATATAGTTCTGATCCTGCTCGTCGGCTTTCAGAAAATCAGAAAGCTCATTAAGAGAAACACAGAAAAGCACGATAGAGAACATGAACACTATCTTTCTGAACACTTCTCCTGCTCCGTCGCCCTTCCACGGGATAAAATATCTTACTACTCTTACAAAAAAGTTTGTATCGTCCTTTTCGGACAGATTCATTGTTTCATTAGCCATTGACATTTATTTCAAGCCTCCGCTTTTTGTTCATACAGCTCAAGCACCATTCTCAGTGCTGTTTCTGTTGTAAGCATACGGATCTTTCTTCTGTCCAAATTCTCATATTCTTTATAAAGCTCCAGCCGTCTGACTATTTCTTTCTGACGACTTCTCACTGAAACATACACAGTTCCCACAGGCTTTTCCTGAGAGCCGCCGCCTGGTCCTGCTATACCGGTAACAGCCACTGCACAATCTGCACCGAAAAGCTTCAGCGCACCCTTGCTCATCTCACTGGCTGTCTGCTCAGAATAAACAGTATACTGTTCCAGCGTTTCCTTTTTCACGTTCAGAAGCTTCATCTTTATTTCCTCCGTATAGGTGCAAGCACCGCCGAGGAACATTTCCGACGCTCCCGAAACGGAAGTGATCGTCTGACTTATCATTCCGCCTGTACAGCTTTCCGCAGTACACAGCTTCCGACCGCTCTTTATCATATATTTTACTACACTTTTTGTAACTATGTCAATACTATCTGTAACCACTTTGTCACCTTCAGCAAATTTCATAGTAATAATCACCCCTTTTAGTTATATATTGCACATAAAAAAACGGCTCTTTTTGTCCATTTTGTTAATTCGACGATTTTTAAAAACCAATGTTAATAGCAAATTCTGCAAGCAAATGTTACACTTTTGTTACCAAATTACTGATTTTTCATTATTAGCAAGCCCGTTCAACACCCTTTCGGACACAAAGAAAAGCCCTGAAAATTCGGGGCTTTTCGGCATTTTTCACCATGGAAAGGCACAATATTCGGGTACAAAAAAGCGTACAATTAAGCTACAAGCTGTTACAGTTTTAACCCGTTTGTAACCTTTTCACAGACACCATGCAACGGGTGTACGCCATGAAAATACGCTATGCGTTTTTGATAAGATAAGGCTTTGTTCCCTCGATAGCTTTCTGGATATAAGGCTCCCAATCGAAAGCGTTCTGAGCGGCTTCAACGTCTGCAAGATTTGGTCTTGTCTTAGGGTGCTTTGGCGTGAAAACTGTACAGCAATCCTCATAAGGGAGGATAGAGGTATCAAAAGTATCTATCTTTCTTGCTATCTCCACTATCTCAGATTTGTCCATACCAACGCATGGTCTGAATACAGGCATACGGCAAGCGGCGTCTGTGCAGACCATTGCATACATAGTCTGGCTCGCTACCTGACCAAGGCTCTCTCCTGTGACAAGGGCTTGGATATCCTCTTTCTCGCATATCCTCTGTGCTATCTCCATCATAAGTCTTCTCATCAGGATAGTGAAAAGCTCCTCAGGGCAATTATCTCTCAGAAGCTCCTGGATCTCCGTAAAAGGCACGCAGAAGAAGTTGATATCACCGCAGTAAGCAGTGATTATCTTGGCAAGCTTTTCAACTTTCATCTTCGCTCTGTCAGAAGTATACGGCGGAGCTTCAAAGTGGATAGCAGATATTATCGCACCACGCTTTGCCATCATATAGCCTGCAACAGGCGAATCTATACCGCCTGAGAGAAGAAGCATTGCCTTTCCGCTTGAACCGACAGGTATTCCGCCAGCGCCCTCGATAGAGCCTGCGTGAACATAGGCGTTGGTTTCTCTTATCTCCACTGTTACTACAACGTCAGGATCGTGAACGTCAACTTTAAGGTGTGGAAATCTTTCAAGTATCTTTCCGCCCATTTCTATACATATTTCAGGGGACTTGAATGGGAACTTCTTATCTGAACGCTTTGCGTCAACCTTGAAAGTTCTTGCAGTTTCCATTTCGTCCTCGATATAGTCAAGTGACTTTGTGAGTATCTCGTCCATATCCTTTTCCAGAACGCAGCAGCGACAGAGCTTAACGATACCGAAAATTTTCGACAGCTTTTCCACCGCCATGTCAACATCGCTGTCATCATTAAGTGGCTCAACATACAAAGTAGATTGTGCTTTTGATACGCTGAACTGTCCACAGCTTTTAAGTCTTCTTTTTACGCTCTTTGTCATCATGCTCTCGAAGCTTGATTTGTTAAGACCTTTCAGAGCTATCTCGCCATATTTGCAGAGAATGATTTCTTTCATAAATTTTATCCTTTCTTTACGAAAACTGCACAAAAAAAGTCCTCGTCAAAAACCTGTCAAAAGCGACCTTTTTCGCCGTTCCCCTTTATAAATAGTACAAAACATTTGTTTGCGTGTTTTACCTTACCTTGCACAGGTCGTTCTGCGCAGACTTTATGCCCTCCATAAGAGCGTCGATATCGGCCTTTGTGGTGTCGATGCTAAAGCTTATCCTGATAGTGGAGTCAAGGCTCTGCTCGGGATATCTGAACTCTTTTAGCACAGAGCTTTTCTTGCCCTTTGAGCAGGCTGAGCCGCTTGAAACATATATCTCACGCTTTTCAAGATAGTGGAGAAGTACTTCGGACTTTAATCCATTGACGGCAATGCTTGTGACATAAGGCGAGCCGCCTTTTCGTGAATTTACGAAAACATCGCCGTTTTCGTTACACTTTTCTATGAGATAGGCTTGGATATCAGCCGCCTTTTCAAAGTTCGCAGAAACATTCGGCGCAAGCTTTTTCACCGCCGCACCGAAACCGCATATGAGCGGCACTGACTCAGTACCCGAACGAAAGCCTTTTTCCTGTCCTCCCCCAAGCATAAAAGGCGGTATATGAACGCCCTTTTTTACATACAGCACACCGATGCCCTTTGGAGCATATATTTTATGACCGCTGAGGGATATCATATCGGCATTCAGCTTTTTGGCTTTCACAGGAATTTTCATAAAGCCCTGAACGCAGTCGCAATGAGTAATCACCTGAGGATATTTTTTCTTTATCATAGAAAAAGCTTTTTCCACAGGGAGTATGTAGCCGTTTTCGTTGTTCACAAGCATACAACTAACAAGGAAAGTGTCCTCGTTCACAGCGGCAAAGATATCACGGGCGTTTATCTCGCCGTTCTCATCAGGTGATATTTTTATGACTTCACAGCCCATATCTTCAAGCTCCTGGGCAGGATTTTTCACAGCAGGGTGTTCTACAGAGGATATGACAACACGCTTTTTACGTTTTCCGTGAGCCTTGTAAGCCCCGAAAATAGCGGTATTGTTGCTTTCAGTAGCGCCTGAAGTGAAATAGACCTCATCAGGGGTAACACCGAGAGCGTCGGCAATGATCTCACGAGCGTCAGAAACAAGAAGTTCAGCGTCAAGACCTGCTCTGTGCAGAGAAGAGGGGTTTCCGAAGACCTCCAAGCCTTTCATTACAGCCGCTTTAGCTTCATCACAAGGTTTTGTGGTGGCGGCATTATCAAGATATATCAATTATCACAAGTCCTTTCATGTTTTATCGCAATTATTTTTATTATAACATATAATTGTGAATAATGCAAACAAATCGGGAAAGTGAGGAATGAGGAGTGAGGAGTGAGGAATTATGGTATCGCCTGCGGCGATGTATTTTTACATAGCACAATGCGGCACGGCATTTTCAGCCGCACCGCACAGAGCACTATTTATCACAGTTACAATTACTTCCCCATGACGCCATTGAAAGCCTGATATAATATCCCTGCGCTTCTCCGCAAACAGGACACCTCTCAGGGGCTTGTGTGCCCTCCACGATATAACCGCAGTTCAAGCATACCCACGTTTCAGACTGGGAGGAAGAGAACAGCTTTCCCTCTTTCATAAGCTTGCCAAATGCCGCAAAACGCTTGCCGTGAACATTCTCTATCTTGGCGATATTCGTAAAGTCCTGAGCTATCTTTCCATAGCCCTCCTGCCTTGCAATATCCGCAAATGCAGGATAAACGTCGTCTGATTCCTGACGCTCGTTGTGGTCCGCCATACCAAGCAAGGTACACATATCCTCCGAAATATCCACAGGATAACCGCCGTCAACAAACACGCTCTCCCCTGACAGCTCTTTGAGATGCTCGTAGAATATCTTTGCGTGAACTTTCTCCTGATCGGCTGTGAATTTGAATAGGTCGGCAAGCACATAAAGCTTCTGCTGTCTTGCCTTTTCCTCCGCCATTGTGTAGCGGTTTCGTGCCTGACTTTCCCCTGCAAAGGCTCTCATAAGGTTATCTTTTGTCTTTGAATTTCTGAAATCTGACATTTTTTTATCCTCCTACTTTATACAGTCAGTGTTCCTGACTTGCTTTCCACAAGAATGAGTATCTGCTCCTCCTCAGCGGTCTGTGCATTTATATATACAAGCACGTTCCTGCCGTTTTCCGCCCTGCACCTGAACTCATAACACAGCTTCTCCTCCAAACCGTCGGTAGGGATAAGTGCAAGCCTGCCGGATACTATTTCAAGGCGTGGGGACACGCTCTCTTTCGCTCGGCTTTGGGATATATCCGCTTCGGGAATATCTCTGTCATAATGGTTCACCAAAAAGCCCTTTGCGTCAAAGCCTAATATCTCACCGTCGTCCATTGCTACTGATACCTTTATAAGGTCGGTGTAACAGCACACGTCAAGGTCGTTGTAGGCGAAATTCACTGTGAGAACGTTGTCGATATTCTCATAGTAGGTGGTTTTCATGGACAGTATGCCGAGGTCATCGAGAAAATCCTCTGCTGCCTTTACTCCCTGCTCGTTTGTAAGCTCTGTGCTTTCGCTGATACGGCTTTTGAGGAAATATGAGATATATCCACCCTGCTTTGTCACCTCGCAAGCCACCGTCTTATCCTCGTTTGAAAATCTCCAGCATGGCATTTTGCCCTCTACCTCTGAGATATCTGTGAACACTGTGGAGTTCATGTTAAGCCCCAGGGAACAGCGTTCAAGGGCTTTGGTCTGTGAAACGTTCTCTGCCTCAGATGTCATGCGTGGGGTACGCTCCATGATATTGTCTGAGAATGGGCCGTCATAAATAAGGCTTGGATAGCTTTCAAAGCTTCCCTCAAAGTCTGAGAAGCCCTCTGTCACTGTGGGCGGATCGCTCTGCTGTGAGCCTGTTTGGGTGAGTGCTATCTCACCGCTGTTCACTGAGCTTTCAAGCTCCCACATATCCTCGGAAAGTTCTTTGGAAAAGTCATAGAGCGAGGATATGTTCTCATACTCCTCGTCTGTTATCTCCTCGCCGTTCATGAGCCTCTCGCTCACTGCCATGGAGTAGTTTCCTACCTGTGAGAGAAATTTGTAGGTGTTTTCAAGCTGCAGCTCTTCTATGGGAAGCTGTGACAGAGCCGCCTTTGCCGAGGACGCTTCTCTGTAAAGCTTCACCGCAAGTGACTGGTGCATTTTCCCTGAGCCTGCATAAAGTTCCTTTTCAAGAGTGTCGCTCACGTTCTCTACTGCGTCGCACAGGTCGCCCATGGCTCTTGAATAGGTGTAGCTCACACTACGCAACGCCCTTTTTTCGCTGCTCATAAGTTGTATATTTCTCACCGCAAGCACACCCACGACAGCCACTGTGAAAGACACTATCCTAACTGCGTTTCGCTTTGATATATCCATTTTTTATGCTCTCCTTTTCTTTTTTCTCCATTATTATGCCAACTAAAATGCTGATTATTCTCATTAACTGTACCTTGCAGTGCCATTTCAGGAATATCATGATACACAAAATTTCTTTCCTAATCTTGTGTATCATGAACATCTTTATTTACTTATTATTACATAAATCTCAAAATAAGTGTAATGATTTAACTTTAAAATTACTGAATTGTATTTATCTGTATAAATACAAATTTGACAATGTGCTCTAAAAGGGCTATAATAAAAGGTGTGTAAAAATTATCGTGTAAAATGGCAGGAAAAATGTTAACTCTGCCTACAATTCTACGGGAGGAAATTATGAAATTTATTCCAAAGCTGACTGGCGTGGTTTTGTCAACGGCAATAATGGCTCAGTCTGTTCCATTCGTGTATGCGGCAGAGAAAAGCATTGCGTCAAGTGAGCTTTCAAATGATATCCAGGTATCAAAGCCTGAATATGCTACAGGCAATATGGAGGCTGATGGTCTTTTAGAGCCTGTCACTGAGGACGACCCTGAGTATCATAAATATCTTGAAAACAACGATCCATACGGCATTATGACAATGTCTGCTCTGTGGGGGGCTGACAGCCTTACTCATCAAAACAGATTCAGCGGTATTTCAAAGGTCTATGGCATTGACGTTTCCTATTATCAGGGCAACATAGATTGGAAAAAGGTCAAAAACAGCGGTGTGGAATTTGTTATCATAAGAGTAGGCTACCGTGGCTATGGCAGTGCAGGAACGCTTGTGGAAGACCCTAAGTTCAAGACCTATCTTGACGGAGCTACCAAGGCAGGGCTTAAAGTTGGCGTATACTTCTACACGCAGGCGATAACCACAGCCGAGGCTCAGGCAGAGGCTAAGTTCGTTCTTGACAGGATAAAGGGATATTCTCTGCAAATGCCTGTTTATTACGATATCGAGTCTGTTGACTATGACACTGGCAGACTTGACAGCGCAGGGCTTTCCAAGGCTCAAAAGACCGCTCTTTGCACAGCTTTTTGCGACACTATCATAAAGTCTGGCTACAGCGCAGGTGTTTATGCAAACTACACATGGCTAAACTACTACATTGACGGAGCAGGGCTTGGCAGAAAATATCCTATATGGCTGGCTCACTACACAAGCAACACCAATTATGACCAGCGCATGGATATGTGGCAATATTCAGGAAGCGGTACTGTTTCAGGCATTTCAGCCTACACTGACGTGAATGTATGGTATTCGGGCAAGCTTCCGCTTTATGTGTCCGACCTTATCTCAGTGACAAACACCTCCACCTCCAACACATTTGCCTGGAACGGCGCTCCTGACGCAACAGGATATGAGGTATATCAGGGAACAAGCCCTAGCGACCCTAACAAGAAAAAAATAGGGGATACAAAGAATACATATTTTACAAACTCCAACAAGTCCACAGGCACTATGTACAAATACATGGTGAGAGCCTACAGTGACGCTTCTGGCAAGCGTGTTTACGGCGATTACTCTGATGTTTTCACCACCTGCACGCTTCCTGCGAACATCTCAAAGATATCCGCTTCTGCAAGGGGAACTTCTGTCACCATTAGCTGGAACAAAGTTTCAAAGGCGACCGACTACGTCGTGGAGCATAATGTGAACGGTGCATGGAAGCAGGTCGGCACAACTTCAAGCTTATCATACAAGGTGAACGGTATCACACAGAACGGCGTTAATATGTTCAGGGTAAAGGCGAGAAGAAATTACAGTGGCGTATACTACAACGGTGGCTACACATATGTAAACGCTGAGGTCACTGACATACCAAGTGTAGTAACAGGCATAAGAAGCACTTCAAACACTTCTACATCAAACACCATAACATGGAACGCTTCTGCAAAAGCGGAAGGCTATGAGATCTATCAGTGGATAGGTACTACCGACAGCTACAAGCTAATAGGCACGACCACGTCCACAAAGTTCACAAACTCAAAGAAAACCTCAGGCACGATGTACAGATACAAGGTAAGGGCATTCAACAATGTTGACGGACAGCGTATCGAGGGTGCATATTCCTCTGAGTTTACCACCTGCACTCTTCCTGCAAACGTATCATTCTCCCTTTGCTCCACTGACGTTGATTCCATAACACTCAACTGGAACAAGGTATCAAAGGCTACAGGCTATCAGGTAGAGATGTACACAAACGGAACATGGAAAACGCTCTCCACCCTTTCGGGAACAAGCTACACTGCAAGCGATCTTTCACAGAACACAGCTTATCGTTTCAGAGTGAGAGCCATAAGAAATTATAACTACATAAACTACTACGGTGGCTACACTGAAAAGGACATCACCATTCGTCCTGCAAACACACCTGAAAGGCTTTCCTCATCAGCGAACACATCAAGCTCCAACACTATCACATGGAAAAGCATGAATGGGGTATCAGGCTACAGCGTTTATCAGTGGATAGGCACTACCGACAGCTACAGGAAACTTGGCGACAACGCTTATCCATACTACACCAACTCAGGCAAGTCATCAGGCACTATGTACACATACAGGGTAAAGGCATATTATGTAAGTGACAATGTTATGCAATACAGCAAGCCTGCACAGGTGGTCACCTGCACGCTTCCTGCAAACGTCACTGTCAAAACGGCAAAGCGTTCGGGAAGCAACATCTCACTTGCATGGAACAAGGTATCAAAAGCCACAGGATATGAGATATATGTTAAGTCAGGACGCAGTTGGAAGAAGCTCACCACAACATCAGGCAAAAGCTACACTGCAAAAAATCTGTCAGGCACTAAAACATTCAGAATAAGGGCATACAGAAAATACAATGGTGTGAACTATTATGGTGCTTATACTGAAAAGACTGTAAAATAAAACAAAGGCTATGTGTGAAAAAAAACACATAGCCTTTTGTTATTTATGGATATAATGCAACTGTAGGGGCTGGCGCCCTCGACAGCCCGCTCGAAGCGACAAGATTTGAATTATCCGGAATTTGTGCAGAGCAACATTGTGCGGATAACATAAATAAGATTGCAGACGAAATGTCAAGGGGACGGGACGTCGTATTTCTGCAAAGCAGAAATTGCGCCGCTCCCCTACATAGTTTGTGCGTTAAATTATAGCACCTTGCTTCCGTTTGCTGTAAGCTTGAACTTTGCTCCCAGAACACCTGCCGCACCTCTGCACATGAGCATACGCTGCAGGAAAATGTCAAAATAGTCATACATGGTGCAGATACTTTCGTCTATCTGCAAATTAAGGGATATGACCTTTTTATCAGCATTTATCTTTAAGCTCGCTTCTGTTACCGCATAGTTCACCCTGTCATGGATATCAAAAGAGGACTTATCCTTATTTGACACACGATTTCGTCGCACGTCTGTTTTATCACCTATTATCACTGCGGCTGACACCGGGTCTGTTGCGCCCCCTGTTGATTCGTCATGGCTTCCAATGCAGGAAACTATCGTCACCCTATCTTCCAATGGCATATCAGTGTCTTTGAGAATATCGTTTGCAAGTATTGCACCATACTCTGCATGGTGTGTACGATTGACAGCGTTGCCGATATCGTGCATATACCCTGCTATCTTTGCAAGCTCTATGGTATGCTCATCATAGCCGAACTCTTTAAGTATTGCGGCGGCTCTGTCTGCCACAAGAGTGGTATGCACCTCTGAATGGTCTGTAAAACCCAGAGATGTAAGATTTATCCCTGCCCTTTTTATAAATGCTTTTATTTCCTTGTTTTTTCTTATATCTTTGTATGTCATTGATTTCTCCTGTTGGTTTATGATTATATTTATCTACGCAAGGCTTTTTACGTCCACATAATGTATTGTAGGGGCGAACAGTGTTCGCCCGCATTTGCTCGCCTGCATGAATTTGCGATTATACAAACCATGTCGCTCTCCGAACGGGACGTCGTATTTCTGCAAAGCAGAAATTGCGCCGCTCCCCTACAGTCACTCGCCGTGACGGGCATTTTACGCCATACATTGCAGCATGAGATACACTTGCACCGATCTTTAAAATGTGTAATTATAACCTGCAATTATCATATCACTATCCAAGCTTATATACAATACATTCCGCATTTATTTTACAATATTTTGACACTATACAGGCACAAAATAGCCGTCGATATGCTCTTTGTCAAGCCCCTCGCCAATGACGATAAACACCGCCTGACCTCGCTCTATAGGCTTAACAGTGATGTTCTTGTGGGTGGCATTAAGCTCAAGCCACTTGCCCTCAGCGTTTTGCATAAAGCCTTTTACACGGAATATCTTTCCACACTTGCTGTCGCTCATAAGCCTGCTTACAGCATCTTCCATAGCATTGTCAGGAAGCTTCATATTCATAAAATACAAAGAGGTATAAGCTTTATCTTGGTCGAACCACAGCTTTTCGTGGGAATCAGGCTCATAGCCGCTGTTGGCTATCCTTTCCATATCCTCGTCTGTAAGCTCCGACCAATCTTTCATTATTATCTCAGGCTTAGTCATTCTGTGGCAATGGAACTTTTTCTGCACGGCTTCAAGGTGTTTTAGAGTATCCTCAAGCTCCTGCTTTGTGGCTTCCTGACATTTGCTCATGAGAACTATGCCTGCTTCCGAAAGCTGAGAAGCAAGAAGATAATCAGAAGCTTCCGACAAGTTGGTATCAAGGCAGGCATCTGCAATAGTTATAACGCTTCCTATCTCATACCAATTATCAAGAGGTTCTTCTCTAAGCACGTCAAAGAACTCGTCAGCTTCATAGATGCCTGACGGCTCCACAATGACCCTGTCAAGGCCACGCATACCCATAGCAATAAGCTTAGTCTTAAAGCGCCGTCTGTGGCAATCCTTATCAGCCGCCGAGACCATTTCAAGGTCGCAATTCTCGTCCAAAAGCTCCTGCAAAAGAAGCATATCCACATTCACTGCACCGAAATCATTCTCCAACACGCCAATTTTACAGCCTTTATCCAAAAGATAACGGGCATATTTTTTTATAAAAGTGGTCTTCCCTGCTCCAAGAAACCCCGTCACAAGGTCTACCTTGGTTTTCTTTTTCTCTGTTTTCATAGTTAATGCCTCCTAATGGTCATATTATACCACATTGACAGTACTTTGGCAATGACAGAAATAAAAAAACACGCCTTACAAATTGTAAGACGTGCTATGCCAGTCACTACAAGTGACCTGGTGCGCCAGAAGGGACTCGAACCCCCGACCTACTGGTTCGTAGTTAAAATTCTAACATTTCACAGCATTGCATAACGTGACGTAAAGCTCGATTTTAAGCCGTTTGCAGTGTATTGTAATTTTATAACATTTCATATCATTTCGCCAAAGTTCAACAAATTATTGAACTATTGCTGAACTATTTGCTGTACAAAAGATCACACAGTTACATTTTTTACATCACGCTGAACCTCATTATTTTGCAACTATCATTTATTTGGTTTTTGGCATTAGTGCCCTCGTGTTTGCCTGCCAACGTCAAACGGCTTATGCTCAATTCTAACCTTGTTGTCGAGCGTGTAACATATTTCCACCACAAAACGCACAGAACGCCATACAGCACACGCTAGGGGCATTGTAGAACGTTTTAACAGTCGTGCATACAAAATAATAGCAGGCTTTGCACCCTATCGACAGTTTATCGACAGTTCAAAGGTGTAACGCCTGCTTGATTTATTCTCTTGATAATTGTTCTTCCCAATTATCGGGAAAGCCAATGCAGTTTATATCAATATAGTTGCTATATTCTTCTATAAGTGCGGCAAGCTCTGTAACAACGCCGTTCCAGCTTTCAGGGGACGGGTACAACACTTTCATAATGTATAAATATGGGTAAAGATAAATAAAATTGCGTCCACGAGCATACGCCTTGTATTCTTCCTCGTAAGGCAAAGACGGAAACCATTTAAACCTTGAATAATAAATTCTTCCAAAGTGAGCACATTTATTTCTAAGTGTGGTAAGACACCGCAGACAGCTTTCAAGCTGCGAATATGTACATTCTGTTTTGTTTGTGTTATGTACGAAATAGACCTTGCTATAACTTTTTTATCTGCTGTTTTCATTTGCGAGTAAAACTGTGATGTATTGCCCAAAGTAAATAATTCAACAGCTACCCACAACGGAAATTTGCCGTCATAATTGTCTATATGATGTTTCACGAAAGGTAATTCTTTGTTGCGTTTTACCTCAGTGTTGAAATTATCAATAAGCTTTTTATGTTTTTCTATCATTTTATCGGCAACGTTGGAATGATCTAAATAACCTAAAGCACCATATTTGTTTGAATGATAGTAAGCTATCTGTGTTTTTACAAAAACCTCTATCTTTTGGATTATCCCATAAAGAAACGCACTTAGCTTTCTGTCAAATTCATATATCTTATAAACTTGCAAAAGCGTTGTGCCCTGCTTATAATTTCCGTCATTATCTCTAAACGGCAAAAAGTAAGCTGATAATTTATAATAATTGATTTTGTTAAGTATCATTATGGCTTGCTCATAGTCGGTTATTTCACAGCCGTGCTCTATAAGCTTATTTACCTGTCTGCAAAATAACTCAGGCTCTTTTGTATTCATACCATAATCACCACCTAAAAAAAAGCCCTCACTGGGACACATTGTTAAGAGGTGCGTGAGGTTCTGTTACTGTTATTATACTCAAAATTGAGTAAAAATGCCATTCGCAATATGCACAAACTTTGCTTTTCTTTTTGTTCAATATTATGCAGTATCATTTAATGAGCATTAGTGATGTAGAGTATAATAACACCTGCTGTTTTGTTATTCGGTTTTATCTCTGCTCATAGTTTCGTGGATAGCCCTATTGATAAAGCCGTTGAGACTTTCACCTTTACTCTGGGCGTGGTCTTTTATCTTGTCCTTTTCGCCCTTTTTGACCTGCAATGCTATTCTATCATAAGCCTTTGCATTGTATTTATTTTTGGCTATGGTAGCAGGCTTTGTCATATATATCACCCTCTTTCGTTTTATTATAGCACAACGGCAATAGGTGAGCAAGTATATAAAATAGATAAATTCAGATATACAAATTTGTTTATAATGCCGCTTGATATAGGTGTGTACCTATGCTATAATGTAATTACGATAAGAAATTAATAACCTAAAACAAAATCGGAGGTAAAAAATCATGGAACTTAATAAGAAACAGCTGGAGCTTGTAGAAAACATCTTCAAAAACTATAACCATTGTGAATTCGGTCAAGCTTTGGAGCAGTACGAAAGTGATTACATAATGGAGATGAATGAGGACACAAAGAGATTTTTTGACAAGTTGAAGTCTGAGTATAATGAAAAGCTTGCGTTTGAATTTGATACGATTTGCGGCAATTCGCAGGGAGCAAGCTATCATGACGGCTTTATCAAAGGCTTTATTTATGCAATGGCTTTGGCAGGCAAAATGTAAATATCCAGCCGTGAATATTATTGGAGAGTGAGCGTTAAAGGCTTGCTCTCTTTTATTTTTCCCAAACGTTATACTCAGCACAAAGCTGTTCAAAGCGTGTCATTGCTTGATACTCTGCATTGTCCTCTGCAAGCTGTTCTATCTCGCAGTCATATATTATAGCTTGCCGCTGTCCGTAGCTGAGGTATGAGCCACGCTTTATTATCTCTGAGATACGCTGTTGAGCTTTGAAGTAAGCCCTCGTGTTGGTGCGGCTGTCAAAATGCAGGCGGCTTTCAATGTTCTGTTCTTCTCGCAGTATTCGCAGTTCAGCCATACAACGGAGCTTTCTAAGAGCCTTTGCCTTGCGTTGTCTGATACACTCACCGCTCACGCCCTCACGCTTTGCTATCTGCTCTTGTGTCATATTCTCAAAGTAATAAAGCACTATCACATCACGCAGGGGCTTGTCTAAGCGGCCAAGAGCCTTGTGCAATACCTCTCTTGTGTGTTCGTCTGCAATGGTCTGTAAAGCCTGTTCAAAGCCCTCTTGTGAGTTGCTGTCGGGGATAATATCAGCTAAGCACAGCTCTTTGCTGTCGCCTGTATCAAGGGGCTTATCAAGGCTTGTGCAGTTGTCAAGAGGCTTGTTATTCTCTCGGTCAGCGTTGCGTATGCCCAACAGCTCCGCACCTGCATTGCGTATGTGATATTCAAGATAGCTTGTGAAAGCATAGCCCTTTTCGGGACTGTACGCCTCAAGAGCCTTTATAAAAGCAGGATAGCACTCTTGCCGAAAGTCTGCAAGCTCAGCCCCACAAGACGTGAAACGCTCCTCATAGCTGCTGTAATATTGCCCTGCAAGCTTGAACATCAAGTACTTTACCCTGTCCCACAAAGCAGGCTTTAGATCATCTGCACCGCCTTGCTTGATAGCGACCGCTAATTCTTCATTAGTCATTGCAACACCTCTCTATGCTTGTATATATCTGACAATAATTTGCAATACCCCTCTATATGATTTTATGAGCCGTAAAGAATGACCTCTGCCCACTCGGTACTCCTTGCGGAAAGAGGGCTTGAAAGTGAGGGGGGAGGGGCAAAATTCGACCCACCACCTAAATTTTCAAAATGGCGGCATATCATGTGGCTCAGAAGCGTCAAAGCCGTCTTTGAAACAGCTGTAAACCCTCGTACATTCCATGTTGTTGCAGCCAATGCGTTTGCTTGCCTGGCTGAAGAGCACCTTAATACTGTTCGTCAGCTTGCCTGTAAGGCGGTTTTTAACAACGGCGATCTTGCTTTGATATATATCTTTGTCGCTGTCCATGTTTTTGCCATAAGTCAAGACAAGGTCAACTCGGTTTGTAATGTCACCCGAACCGCTGACACTGTCGGCGTTAAGTTCTGTGCCGTCAGCTGATTTTCTCGGGTGAGCAATAAGTAACACAGCCACATTGTACTTTACTGCTATACGCTTGACTGCATTCACAAAGTCGGATTGCGCCCTATATAAGTCGTGAGATAAATCAACGTCTAGTGCTGTCATTAAGTTGTCGATCAGTACCAATTTAACATTAAAGCGGCATATGGCCTGTTCTATAGTTCCAAGTAAGGAAATTTTATCAGTCCTCACGGCTTTATCTCCCCCGACGCTTAATTCAGCGGTCACAGCAGTATTATCAAATATGTATGCTCTATCATCATACCACAAGTTTACCTTATCGACCACGTTGTCTGAGAGGTCATAAGTGTAATCTCCGTAAACATTGACAGCCTCATCAATATGCTCTCTGCCTGCGATTTGCAGGTCAAGCCAACGCTTGAAGTGATAGTCTGGTAGTTCTCCAGAATAGATAAAAACGGAATAAGGGTCGCCGGCAGGGTCTTGCTGATCTAACGCATTTGCGATTATTTGCGACGCTAATGTTGATTTGCCGTCGCCACGTTTGCCTGTGATGACAGTGACTTGCCCCATATAAAGGCCGCCAATTATCTTATCCAAGCCATAAATACCTGTTGCAATATGTTCAAGGCGTTCCAGATTAACTGATTTAACGTCAGACAGCTTCTTGACGGCCTTAAGCGGTATCTCAGTGGCATTATTTATACAATCATGTATTGCAGTTGCGCCATACTTGCAGTAAATAGCATTTGCGTCCTTTTCTCCAAGGTAATCTTTGGAACGCACCACTTTGATTTTCTTAACGGGAAAAGAAGCGGTAATCTGGTCGACCAAAGTAACGTGTCCGTTTTCATGATCGCCAAAGACTATGATCTCATCAAAGCCGTTAACAAAATCATAGCAATGCTGTACCCATGTTCTGCCGCCTTGTCCTGTGGGAACGGACACTGCATTTTCTATCTGACAATCTGCAACAGATAAGCTGTCGATTTGTCCCTCGGTGATGATAAGCCGCCCATGATTTTTCGTGCATTGAGCTATGCCGAAAAGTATCGGCTTTGTATCTTTTTCAAACCATTCCTTGCAAGTGTCCTTGTCAGGTGAGTAGTCTGTCTTGCGGTATTTGACACAAGTCAAAACGCCATGCTCATCAAAGAATGGAAAGACCAAAACATTATTACGATCTTTTCGTGTAGTGACCTTATACTTGCGTGTGGTCGCTTCGGATATGCCCCTCGACTTCATATAGGCAACCGCATTGTCACGCACCTCAATAGCTGTCTGAGGGAGTTTGCGATATCGTTTTGGTTTATCATCCTCAAACTCGAGCTTATAGCCAAAATCTCTAGCTAGTTGCACAAAATGTCCGCTTTTGTCACAGCTGGATCTAAAGCACTTGAAAGCACCCGAGCTGAGGTTGATTGAGAATGTATCTTTATCGTGGCCGTCGCCACCGCAATAAGGGCAAAGCTTAAAGAATAGTTCATCACCCTTGCGGTGAGTTTCTGCGCCTATTGAGTTGGCAAAGCCATAGATATCATGTGTTTGCAGTTTGTAGCTCATAAATTCTCCTTTAAAAATTGGTGTATCCTTGTCTGTCCGTGCGCACAACGTTTACTTGTGTCGCTGTGGAAGCAGCCATATTATTTTTCTTGTTAAGCTTATTACCATTATTGTTTATGTCCCTCACTTGTCCGTCAGTGGTTCGGCAGTGGTTCATTGCTGGTTCTTCGCTGGTTCCTTTGCCATTTGTAGGGGCTTGAAATTTGGCGTAGTTGCGTACAATAATGGCGGTTTGCTGGTGGTTCACGATTGTGTCAATCATTTGGTCTGATTGCAGCGCTTTAAGAAATAAACTCACCTTATGCCTGCCCCAGTGCCACTTGTCAGCAAGCTTGTGTTGAGAGGTAACAAAACTGCCTCGTTTTACTAAGAGCGGCTTGCCGTCAAACATGATTTTTCTATCTTCGTGATTGGCTGAAAGTAACAAATCTATCCATGCTTGACCTCGTGAAAATTGTTCGCCATTATCCCAGACCCAATTGTCAACAATGCTCCTGGACAAGCTTATCCAGCCCTTTTCCTTGCCCAAGTCTTATGCCCCCTGCCCATTAAGAAACGCAAACAAGCTGTCAAGGTTTATGAGGGTCTTGACACCGACCTGAACGCAAACCACCTTGTGTTCACGCACCAATGAGCGCAGATAACGTTCTGAAAGCTGTAGATCGGGGAACTCTTTCTTCACCTGCGGAATTGTTCTCATTCTGGGAACAGGTCTTGTAATATCTATGTTTTTCAAAATAAACTCCAATTCTCCACGCATAGGTCTTGCTTTTCCACTCCATTGCGTGGTATAATAGGAGCGGAAACGTGTGTGTTTTCATATGCAGGAATTAAAGCCTGCTTCGCCGTTCGGGTGCTGGTATCACTCGGACGGCTTTTCTTTTTGGGCTGAAAGCTGTTTGATAATAGTCTTGAGCTTCTTGACCTCACTATCATTGAACGGCTTACGAAGTCTGCGGCTGAAATTGCCGTCATTCACTCCCCACAGCTCAGCAACTTGCCAGCACTTTAAGCCTGCCGACACTATGAGCTGTTTTGCCTCTGCTCCTGTCATTTCGTTTCACCTCGTTTCGTTGTTGCTGATTTAAGTATATAACCATATTTTAGTAAAGTCAATATAAATTTTCTTTTATTAGAATTGCTTTTGCAATACAATAAGCCTTGAAACAAAAGTCAAGATATCTTTACCATACAATGTGTATTGTATCATAGAACTGTTATTGACAAGATATCTTGAACGTGGTATAATAAAAGCAACAACAATAAAAGAGAGGTCAGCATTTTATGAATGATTATCAACTCAACGTCAAGGATATGGGTAATAAAATAAAGCTCGCACGAGCTAAAGCAGGCTTAACACAACAGCAACTTGCAGATAAAGCAGAAACGACAAAAACGACAATTGTCGATATAGAAAAAGGTGAAAAACAAAACGGTGGAAACATTGCATTAATAGCAGGGGTAGCAAGGGCATTAAATCTTTCTCTTGATGAAATATGTGGTATAAATGCACGTCCAGCGGAAAGCAATGAACAAGATATCAAAAACAAAATTTTAAATGCAATTAAGACGTTGTTAGACCTTGATAAATCACAAATTAGACTATCAAAGCGAAATGCCTCTTTTGATGATGATATAGTTAACTTGAACATCACGATAAGCGACACAGGTCTTGCTTATTTTGCACAGGAATATAACAATGCACTCTCAACGATTGAGGTAAATCGAAGCACAGAATATTACGAAGATATCAAAACCACTATAATGAACGCTTTTGAGTGCCGCTTTATTGATATGAAACTTGACCGCCAAAACTATTATTCTTTTGATAGAGAAAAAGGTTTTTTTGAAATAATCGGAGATAATGACAATGTGACGATAACGCTTGATGATTTTGTTGAAATCATGGCAGACAACGGCGTACCATTTTAATACACTATCAGAAAGGACTTGATACAATGGCATACATTCAGCCGAGAAAGGACAAGGACGGCAATATTATTTCGTATTCCGTGAGAGTATTCAAGGGCTATGCTCCAGACGGCTCACAGCTTAAACCCTATACCGCTTCATTCAAGCCCGACCCCAATAAGACCGACAGACAGAACGAGAAAGCTCTGAATAAGTTTGCCGTTGACTTTGAGGAGAAGTGCAGGAGCGGACTTGTAGCTGACAGCCGTCAGACCTTTGCAGAATACGCTGAGTATGTTATCGGCTTGAAAGAGCGTGCAGGCGCAAAGCATAAGACGATACTGAGCTATCGTTCGTTTATGCCTCTTACTGTGGAGAGTATCGGGCATTTAAAGCTTGCAGAAATACGCCCTCAGCACCTTAATAACTTCTATGAAACGCTTTCTAAAAACGGCATAAGGCGTACACAGGGCAGAGCAACAGCCAAGCGTGATATAAAAGCTATGCTCAAACAGCGTGGCTTGACTATAAAGAAAGCCGCTGAGCTTGCAGGTGTAGGCAATAACACGCTCTCAACAGTATGCAATGGCGGAAATATAGCCGAAAGCAAAGCGCAGACAATAGCAAATCTGCTTGAAATGCCAATGTCAAAGCTTTTCAATATAAAGCGTGATAACACACCGCTGTCAAATAAGACGATACTTGAATATCATCATTTTATCTCCGTTGTATTGGAGCAGGCAGACAAAGAAATGCTCATACCTTTTAACCCTGCACGGAAAGCCACTCCGCCAAAGCAAAAGCCACATACCGCAAATTATTTTCAGATAGAGGACGTTGAGCGCATTCGTGATTGTCTGGAGCTTGAGCCACTGAAATGGCGCACTTTCGTTCATCTTCTGTTTATCTCAGGTGCAAGGCGTGGAGAGATAGCAGGGCTAAAGTGGGACGTGATAGACTGGAGAAACAGCCGTATACATATACAAAACAACTTGCTTTATGCTCCCGATCGTGGCATTTACGAGGAGGCCACCAAAACAGAGGAAAGCGACCGCTTTGTAACATTGCCAGCAGAAACAATGGAGCTTTTGAAAGAGTACCGCAAATGGTATCTTGTTCAGGCAAGCAATTATGGCGACCAATGGCACAACACAAATTATCTTTTCTTCCAAGAGAAAACAGGCAATGCAGGCAAGCCAATGCACCCCGACACAATAAACGGCTATCTTGACAGATTTTCGGAGCGTTACCACTTGCCACACATAAACCCACACGCATTCCGCCACACAATGGCAAGCGTGCTGTATTTCAACAAAGTGGATAGTATCAGCATAAGCAAAAGATTAGGACACAGCAAAGTAAGCACAACAACAGATATTTACAGCCACATCATGAAAGAGGCTGACAAGCAATCGGCTGAGTGCATTGCGAATGTTATTTTAAGACCGAAAACAGACCCATGTGAGAAAAAGCAGAATAAAACAAAAGCAGGCTTTGACCGAAATCAAGCCTGCTGATTTTTTTATTTTTTCAGAATAGTTGAACTATTATTGAATTATTCGGGCAAAATGGGCAACAAAAAACGCACCCTGCAAGCTCGCAAAGTGCGTAAATACGCTGGTGCGCCAGAAGGGACTCGAACCCCCGACCTACTGGTTCGTAGCCAGTCACTCTATCCAAAAATAAAACCACAAATTTCTTTCAGTTAAACAAAATATCATGAAAATGGCTGCTAAGACTTTGGCAGCTTTTTTGATGATATTTACACATATCATCAAGCATAGACAGGGTAGCTCCCTGAGCGGCAGGACGTTCTCCCCTGCCGCTTTTTCTGTGCTTAATACGGAGAACTTAAACATTTTCAGAAAGGGTGTTTTTAATGGAGAACACAAAAACAAAGATCGTAGCCGTTGCAAATCAGAAAGGCGGCGTCGCAAAAACAACATCGGCATTTAATATTGCCGCTATTCTTGCACAGCGAGAGAAAAAAGTCCTTATGATAGACCTTGACCCTCAGAGCAGCTTGTCAGTATCGTGTATGAAGTACGAATATGACCCTGACGATATCACTATCACTGAGCTTATGTCATCTATCATAAATAAGAAAACCGTTGATTTCAAGACGGCTGTACACCACAACGAGCCGAACAACATTGACTATATTCCTGCGACTATAACACTTTCAGGAATTGAAGTTGACCTGTGCAGAACACGCTGCTGCGAAATGGTGCTGAAGCGTGTCATTAGTAATTACATCGGCTGCTATGACTACATCATCATAGATTGCCCTCCGTCACTAAGCAACTTGCTCTACAATGCGCTTTCCGCCGCAGATATGGTCTTGATACCTGTGCTTGCTCAGGAAATGGCATTGAGCGGAATACCGCTTCTTCTTGACAGCATTGACGATATCCATGAGTATGCTAACCCTGACCTTGAAATACTCGGAGTATTCGCAACATGGACAGAGAAAAACAACACAATGTCAGCTGAAGTAATTGAGTCAATAAAAGCCGCATTCAATGATAAATACCTTGGCAGCATAAGTAAGTCAAAAGCAGCTCAGGACAGCAGCCGTGAGGGCATCGCCCTTTGCAACTATAAAATCAGCAGCACAAATAAATACAAGAATATGCTCGCAGACGAGTATCGTGTTATAGCTGACAAAATAGAGTGTGTCACGGTGACACACTAAGGAGGTTTCAGTATGATAGATATAAAACGCTCCGCAAATCGTCCAAGAGCTAACTTCTCAAATAACTTTGAGGAGCTTCTCATGGATAAGCAAAAGGTGGTTTCACTGCCTATGTCAAAAATTGAGCCTTTCAGCTTTAATGGTGATCCACAGCCCTTTGCAATAGATGAAAATGAGATATCTGCACTTGCTGACTCTATTTCAAAGTGTGGACTTATCACACCGATAATAGTTCGCAGCATTAGCAGCAACAGCTATCAGATACTCAGCGGTCATAAAAGATACGCCGCTTGCAAAAAGCTTATGCACCTTGACATTGACGCCGTTGTTATAGAGGTCACTGATGATAACGTGGCTTTCGATATAGTCTGCCAGGCAAACATACAGCGAAAAGAGCCACGTCCAAGCGAGCTTTCAAAAATGTTCAATACATACTTAAGTCTGAGGAAAAACGTTTCAGCCGACCTGACAGTAAATGAGATAAGCAATATGTTCGGTATATCCAGAAAAACCATTTACCGCTATGCAAATATCTCAAATCTTAATATTGGGTTAGCAGAGCTGATAGACAGCAAATCTATTCAGATAAAGTTCATTGAGCCGCTTGCAAAGCTCAGTCCTGAGCAACAGAAAGCCATAGCAGACTATTACAATTATGACGAACGGATCAGTTCAAAAGAGCTGACGTTGGTCATAGAGCAAATGACAGACAGTGGAAGCAGTAATATCTATGATATCATGAAAGCTATAAGAAATCTGTCTGAAAAGAAAAAAGAGCCATACAAGAACAGCTTATACAATGAGATGTATATCAAAAAGCCGTTATGTATGCAGAACATGACCGAAAGTGAGCTTGACAAGATAGTGTATGAGTTGCTTGATAAATATCTTGAAAATAATTTCAAGAGTACAAAAAAAGTTACCACAAACGAAAAATAATATGATATAATCATAGCACAGGAGGAAAAGTAATGAACATGACGTTCAAAATAGACATAGACCGCAGAAAAGTTGAAGCTATCCGCTGCTATATGCCAGACGGAAACATCGAAGAGTTGCTCAATGAGGAGATAACCAAAGCCGCAGAAAATGTTGTGAACAGGCTTTACAGCAAGACCGTTCCGAAAAAGGTTCAGGAATATCTCAGAAAATCAGCTGAGATAAAAACTGACAGCAAGAAAAAGGCGGAGCAGGTCAATGAGTAGCGGTGTCATAAAAACATTTGGCAGCAATCATCAAACCGCCTTGTATATGGCTAAAGACAAACGGCTGTATGAGATAGTATCAATAGACAATGATTGTGCTGTAATGGCGGCGTTTAATAATATGTTTGCGGTGGCTGCGAAGCCGTTTCTTGATGAAGTAAACAATGTAATAGACTATTCGAGCATTGAATACTTTGACCGCATATCACAGGCAAAAAGCTACAGTGATAGACTTCACAAGTGCTTTGACAGCTCCAAAGCAGAAGAAAACATCAAAGAACAATGTGTCACGGTGACACACTCAGATAACATCACTCAAAAACATAAAAGTTTGTAATTGAAAGAGGAGGACCATTATGAACGAAAACAGGAATTTTAACGAAGATTTTGAAATCGAGCAGGCAGGACCAGAAGATGTTGGCTGCGATCTTTTTGAGTATGAGCTTACTCCAGAGGGTACATACGTCCCGAAGATAGCATACACAAGTGACCCCGAAGAAGAAAAGCTGCTTAAGAAGCCTATCCGCAGATGGGGACGTGCATGGATGAAATGGATGGAAGCAGAATACCCAGCAGACGTTGACATTCTCGTGTGCGAATGCCGTTGGCAGATCATTCCGAGAGAAATAGATATCGAAGCCGAGGAGAGGTTTAACGAGCTTGACGAGATCTACAGAAAAGATCACCCACGTCCTACAGAGTTCAATGCTATACGCAAGTGGGAAAAGGAAAGGCTCATGACGCTCGAACATCAGGTAATGGAGGAGATCGTTTATAAGCTCCGTGAATAGGCTCAATAAGGAACACATGGCACGTTGAAAACGCAACAGAAAACAGGTAAAGGACACTTGAAGGTTCAGGTGTCCTTTTTTTGTTGACAAATGTCACTTTAAATGATAAAATGGGAGAATGAGGAATGATTTGGTATACTATATTTATAATCATATTTCTGTTTGGAATATTGTACATTGCAAATAACAAGAAGAACAGCAGCGAATTAGTAACATCTATTATTGATAAGTTTTGCTTATTAGCCTTATATGTTATGTCAACAAAACTTACTAAACGGCTTATTCCCCAACTGATGGTTACCTTACTAATGGATATATATTTTGTTTTTAGTGAAAAATACTGCAGTCCTTTATCTAAGACACAGAAAATAATTTTATTGAGTATAACCAATTTTCTTTTAATTTTTCTATGTTGGAAGTGGATTTATGAACTTACTTAAAATTATATTTGAATACAAACTAAAATTTCACAGATGCTTATTTACACATAGAAACTTGATTAAAAAAGCAAATAGAATAACAGTATACCTATTGTTTGCTACGCTTTCATTATCCGCAATATTTGACAGTCATTGTTTAATGGTTGTATCAGCCATAATCTCTATCTGCTTTTTATTAACTGAATTAGCAAAGTCTTTGAATCAAATCACTACTTCATTAAGATCGTTCCTAGTAGATGGTATATTTACCGAATTTATAATTGTGGTAACATTAATCTTACTCATTCACCAAGTTATGCCTAACGAAAACACTATATATACTAATATCATACAATATATACTGATAACGTTAGCAATAACCGTTTCCTGGTCTATTGTTAGTTGCTTTGCTAATAATAAAGTAGCTAAATTAACCAATATCATTTTAACAACTGTTGTAGGATTACTAATATATATTAAAGACGCTATATTTGACGTATTACCTGATAGTTTATTCCAAAGATACGACTCAAATGATTTTTTTATCACATTAGGATATACACCCAAAGGTGTAGCACAGGCAACTTTAGATTATTTGTTTCTTCCACTTCTGATAAGTAACATTGTCGCCACCCTTGTTTGTGAAATAAAAGGATACTGGATTGATAAATATAACGATGGCAAAGATATTACGATGGAAATGATAAAAGGCGATATAAATGAGAAAGAAGTACATAGCTCGAATGAATCTGTAGAAAAGTCAAGAGAGAAACTGGAACAAACTCAAGCTAATATCAAAATGCAGATGAAAATAATCGACAACCTTTTGGCAAAAGGTTGTAAGCTATCCGAAGCTTTGAAGCTTGCAGAGCTTGACGAGGAAGCATATAACAAGTTCAAAGCTGCAAAGTAATTTTGTCCGTGAACAAAAATCGAATACAACCTTAAGGACACTTGAAATCTCAGGTGTCCTTTTTTTATAAAAAGGAGTAATTAGACCATGGAAAGAATATTTTACATTTCACTGGGTGCAAGTCTTTGTATAACAGGAATTTGGGCAATAATCAGAGAATTTATTCCTGAGAAATACAGACTTTTCAAGAAAGGCAGGAAAGAAAAATGATTTTTCAAGATAAAGAACACGAGAAAATGTTCAATAAGTTGTGCAAGGAAATGCCATATCTCGATAACTTTCATATGTCACTTGCTTACCTCCTCACATTGGACACTGTTTTGCGTGACCATATTGGCGCACTATATGACGTTAAAAAAGATGTGATTATTTTCGAGGGCTTGAGCAAGCCTTTTCAGACGCATACGAGCTTGAAAACAACACGCCTTGCATTTAATCTTTGGAGCGGCACTGTGTATGATTCTGATCCCCCTGAAACCTATATCGACAAGAACGGAGAGAAAGCATATATACCGAGCAAGTATTATGCGCCAAACAATATCTTTAACTGCAACTATACGCCATTTTATATGGAAGCTCTAAGAATAAGGTTCGAGATTTTCATGTAAGTAATGAAATGGAGGTAATGGTATGAAAGTCAAGAACTATTGTCCTGAATTTGAAGAATACAAAACCATACGTCAGTGGGCGCTCTTAGGACAGCTACCGAAAAAGGACACTAAAGGCGTTGAACTTTGGGCGAATAAGAATTGCCAAGCTTCATATGTGTACTACAGCCCTGATGATGTAGAGCCTGCAACAGAAAAAGAGTTGCAGGATTTTTTTCAGCCTGAGAGGGACAGAAAAAATAAGCTGGCAAGACTTAACCGCAAGTGGCGTAAAGAAGCCGAGGAAAAGAAACGCCAAGAGGAACAGAAGAAGATATTTGATGAAGCGGTCGAAGCTGCCTTATTGCCTTATCGAAAATTGATATGGAAATTAACTGAGAAGACCAAAGAGCTTTATCCGAAAAAAGAGTATCCACAAACAATAGTGATAGATACCGAAACCACAGGACTTGACCCTTTTCGTGATGAGCTATTGCAGGTATCTATCATTGACGAGGAGGGAAACGTTCTTTTTGACAGCTACTTCAAGCCACTCAGGCACAAAGAATGGTCAAAAGCAGAAAGCGTTAATCATATCTCGCCTAAAATGGTAGCTGACGCACCATATATAAACGAGAAAGCCGCTGAACTATATGCGATATTATCGCAGGCACATTGGATAATCGGCTATAACGTTGATTTTGATTTGAGATTTCTCATGGGAAGCGATATCATAACAGATGATGAGTACAATGCATTTCGTACTGAAGATGTGATGATACAATTTGCTGAAATTTACGGTGAATACAGTGTGTATCATGAGGATTATAAATGGCAGAAACTCACAACAGCAGCGGCGTACTATGATTATGAGTGGAACGTGAAAGGAATTGAAGCACATAATAGCCTTGCGGATTGTTTTGCAACATTGTTTGTTTATCATAAAATACTCAGTGGAGAATAGCAGATAATTGACACATGATGAATAATATGGTAGAATGGAGTGTGTACGATGTTACTCAATACATCTCAGTTAAAAGAGCTGTATAACAGATATGACAAGAAAAATAGTTCACTCATATCGATACCATTCTCAGCAATATCTGATGAGCCGTTAAAATTTTATAAATGGTATGCAGCTCTATTTCAAATCGAACTAAACGTCAAAGCGTTTGCTGACGTTGACAGCAAACAGATCATAATATATAAAGGAACGAAAATGAAATACTATGCTACCATTTTAATACCCTACGAAAATCGAGAAGCCTACATTGACGCAGTGAATGAAATAAACCAAATCGTATCTTCCAATGGCTGTATCATTTTATTTGTATGTAATATTCCATATAACCTTGTTTCTTATCTTTCAATTGAAGCGAAACAAAATGAGGGACAGCTTATTGAAAACATTATCAAGAAATATGATTTGAGAAAAGAGTCATCGTTGGGGATCAACGAACTGTTCATGGAATTTTGCAACAGAAAATTCAATATGGCGAATATTCCACCTGGTTGCAGCAAAGCAGATATAACGCAAATATTCAGTGACACTTATTTCTTCTGTTCAAAATCCGATCTCACCAAGAAGGGATACAACTTTAATACTCATATTAGGAGGAAAAAAGTATTTATATCATACTGCCACGCTAACAAGGAATTGGTCTATGAAATAACAGAAGCCCTTGAATACAGCGGCATTGATCTTTGGATAGACAAAAAAGACATAAGCGTAGGTTCTCACCTGCTGGAATCAATCCTTGCAGGTATAGAAGAAAGTGATTTTGCCATTCTCTTTCTTAGTAATGCGACACTGTCATCAAATTACGGACAGTTGGAACTTAAAACAATAATGTCAGCGCTAACAAACAAGAAAAAAGGCTGGTACATAGTTAAAATAGACGATGTAGATGTAAATAACATCATGCCGTCATTAGGCGATTATAAATACTATGACCTAAGCAATGGAAATAAAACAGAGCTCATCAAGGATATCATCAATGCGATAAACGCTCAAAATTAAACAGCAATATTTGACATCACAAATCAATTGTGATATAATCTAGTTTGGAAAAGGTAACCTTAAACGGTAGGCGGTGTCCTCCCACACGGAATGGTCTGAATATTGTCAGCCGAAAGGCTCAGGCAAAATAGGATATTCGGGAGGTGATAGAATTGACTTAGCTTTCTTTGTCTTGACTATCGTGCTGATTGTCGCTCTCAACGAGCTGATAAAAAGCATAAAAAAATAACCGCCCTCGACCAAAAGTTGCGGTTATTTTTTACATAATCAAAAACTGAGGACAACCGTCTATACGGTTTACCTTTTCTTTTTTCTAGTATACTACTTTTTAAACTATATGTCAAGTCTAAAAAAGGAGGAAAACCATATGAAGAACACAATGAAAGCCATAGCCGCCTTGATAATCAGTGCGACAATGATAAGCATAACCGCCTGTGGCAACACAGACAACACATCATCAGCCCCTCCAAAGGCAACCACAACGGCTTCAAGCACAGAAGCTTCGGCAACTACCACAACAGAAGCCACACTGACCTCTCAGTGTGAGGAAACAACTTTTTCGGCTACCACAACGGGAACGTCTGCAAGCACAAAAAGCACAAGCAGTTCTAAATCATCGACTGCTCCAAAGAACACTGCAAAGGCGAACAGCTCTAAGGCTAGTAATGGCGGAACAGTAAACAACGGCGGTCAGAGCTACAGCGGAAACACCACCAACAACGGAAACGGCAACTACAACTATCAGCCTGCGGAAACACAAGCTCCTCAGACCGAACATCAGACAGAAAGACAGACAGAGCGTCAGACAACGACTACAAGGCAGACAACAACGGCAAAGAAAACGCAAGCCCCGAAGCCAAAGCCGACTACAACTACAACGGCTAAACCAAAGGTAAACCTTACTCAGAGTGATATAGACAGACTTCAGAAAGAATTGCAGGAATATAGCAACAAAATTGCAAGACCAAGAGTTGAAAAAATTTATGCTGAAAACGGTTATTCATCAGTTGATGATTTTTTGAATGACATTTCAAGCATTACAATAGATAACAGCACTTGGTTCTCACCTCAGATCGTATATCCAACAGACAATTATAAAGACGTTCTTTCAAATTGCAAGGCAGAAGTTAATTTTGCCTATAATGATTGGTTAGACTATGAGGTAAGTCAAGTTGTTATTCTTTGTGATACTTCAACAGATTACAATGGAAACTTCTGCTACGAGATATACTTTGCCGTATGATATTAAAATATAGAGAATAATTAAGACGATTGAAATTAAAAATCAATCGTCTTTTTTTGTGCCTAAAAAATAATATCCGCAAGGATTTGACATAGAGAAAATTCAGAAAGGACGATGTTAAAATGAAGAAGAAAAGCATTTTTAAAAGACTGAGTTCCCTGCTTATTGTAATGCTCATGGCTGTGTCTGTTTTTTCAGATGGACTTGTAAGCTTTGCCGCTGACAGCAGGAACACAGAACACATTCTGTACGGCTGGGGCTACAACTTCAGCAATTCGGGACTTGCCAATGCTTATGACCCACTCACAGGAGAAAAGACAAACGATGCCTTTAATTACAAATGGGCGCAGGAGTTTTTCTATTGGACAGACAGCAACGGAAACTACTGTTACTGCGTACAGCTAGGCACAGACCATGAGGACAGTGCTGTGATGAGTTCCATAACATTTAATGATAATGCTATGGTAAAACTCTATAGTGACAGAAATCAACGTGAACGAGTAAGAGCAGCTACAATTTATGCCTATAAAGGCAAATCAAAATACGGATACAGTGGGAATGTGGAATTGGTAGCTTCACAGGCTATGATATGGGCTGTTTCGGGCGGTTACTTTGACAGCAGTTCAGAAAGCCTTTCCACAAACGAAAGCTCACTGCTAGGTCACATAATCGCTCCTACAAATGGCAAGCATAAAGACCTTATTAATTGCTACAAAAAAATGAAGGGTGATATACTTAGTCACTTGAAAATACCAAGTGGAACAAGTATTCAATCAAGAACAGCCCCTACATATGAGCTGAAATACAACCCTTCCAACAACAAGTTCGAGGGCACAATTAAGTCAGACAGCAACCTTGCTCAGTTTGATTTTTCCACTCTTGACGGTGTGACATTCCAGAAAAGCGGAAACAATATCAAAGTCACAGCAACAGCAAAAGCTAAGGTCGGCACTCACACTATCACGATGACAAAGACCAAGGCAAAGAACAGCGGTAAGATCGAAGATTGCGTGCCACTTGTTTTTCAGACTAAGGACAACTCGACTAAATCGCAGATGAAAGTCGGTTACATTTCAGGCAAAGACCCTGTGCAGGCATATTTCAAGCTGAAAATTGATATGCCTACAGGCAACGCTGACCTTGAAAAGAACTTCATTGATTTCTTCGGAAACGAGGAAACAAACGTTGCCGACAAGCTGAAAGCTGTTAAATTCAACCTTGTTATGAAGAACGGCGACAGCGATCTATTCATCAAGGCAACAGGCAGCGACGGCAAGTATACATTCAGCTCAACTGTTTCACAGGCTAACGCTACAGATATGACACTTGACGCTGACGGAAATATCCACGTTTCAGGTCTGCCGCAGGGCAGCTATTACTGGAAGGAAACAACTACAGCTAATGGCTATGCACTGAAAACCAAAACAGACGTAACTGTTGAGGCTGATAAAACAAGCAAAACAGTAGTAGATAATCAGAGAACATCTGTAGACAAGGGCGAGCTTGTTATCTACAAAACTGACGAAAGCGGCAAAAAATATCTCAGCGGAGCCAAGTTTGAGATAACAGCAGCCGAAGATATAGTAGTAAGCGGCGGCATAACGATACGCAAAAAGGGCGACATTATCGACACAGTTACAACCGATGAAAACGGAAAAGCTGTTATTACAAAGGACATCTATCAGGGCTATAGCTACACTGTTACAGAGATAGAAGCACCTAAAGGCTATTCGCTGAACAGCGAGCCTCAGACCGTGAAGATAGCAACAGATACTGCTGATTTTGGATCAGAAGTGTCTGTTAAGAACTCACCTTGGACAGCACCTTTCATCATCACCAAGAAAAACCTCGGCGGTGAGCTGCTGCCGAACTGCGAGTTTGAGATTTTGGACGAAAACGAGCGTCAGATAACGACAGGCATTACTGATGAAAACGGCATTGCAACGTTCTCACTTGGCTACGGCAAGTATTTCTACCACGAGATCGCAGCACCTGAAGAGTATATCATTGACGATACTCTCTATCCTTTTGAGATAACCGAAGAGGGCGTATCGGTTTATGCCAAAATGACGAACTACCTTAAAGAGGGTTCTATCAAGGTCACAAAGACAACAACAGGCAACCTCAACATTAAGGATATACGATTCGTTGTCAAGGGTATCTCCGACACGAACAGCGACATCGAGCGTGAGCTTTTCACCGATGAAAACGGCGAAGCACTCTTTGAAAATCTCCCTATCGGTAAGTACACAGTAACAGAGGACGGCAGCACAGTTCCTTCAGCGTATCTTGTTGCTGATGAGCAGGAAGTCACTGTTGAGTATAACACAACCGCAGAAGTCAAGGTCACTAACGAGGAAAAGACAGGCTCTATCAAGGTTCAGAAAAGGACTGAGGGTCAGAAGAATGTTGAGGGTATCACATTCTATCTCAAGGGTACATCAGACAGCGGCAGAGAGATAAACATTCCTGCAACTACCGATAAAGACGGCGTAGCAGTCTTTGAGAACGTACCGGTAGGTACATACATGGTTATCGAGGACGAGGAAACCGTTCCTTACGGCTATCTTGTTGCCGATGAAAAAGAGGTCACTGTTATCTATGCGGAAACTGTTGACGCAGAGATACTCAACAACGAGCAGACAGGTAGTATCAAGGTACATAAGAGAACAGAGGGTGATCTGAATATTTCAGGTATCACATTCTACCTCAAGGGTACATCAGACACTGGACGTGAGATAAACATTCCTGCGACTACCGATAAGGACGGCGTAGCAGTTTTTGAGAACGTACCAGTGGGTACATACAAAATTATCGAGGATAAGGAAACAGTTCCATATGGATATCTTGTGGCTGACGAGAAGGAAGTCAAGGTCGAGTATGCTCAGACAATTGACGCAACGATACTCAACAACGAGCAGACAGGCTCTATAAAGGTACACAAGAAAACTGCTGATATGACTAACGTTGAGGGCATTCGTTTTATTCTTTCGGGAGTTTCCGATACTGGCAGAGAGATACGCATTGAAGCCGTCACCGACAAGGACGGACTTGCGAAGTTTGAGGGCGTTCCAGTTGGCACATACACTATCACAGAGGACGGCTCAACAGTGCCATACGGCTATTTGGTAGCAGACTCAAAACAGGTCACTGTAACATATGCTCAGACTATTGATACAGATATGTTCAATCAGAAAGTGCCTGACACGCCTAACACTGGTTCTTCCGACAATGACATTGACGGCAGAACAGCACTTGGCAGCATTGCGATAATTCTCGCAGGGGCTGCATTTTTTGTGTTCAGCAAAAAGAAGAAAGATAATTGATGCTGTCTGAAAAAGATAGCTAAAGGGGATCAATTTATCTATACATGAAGAAAGCCCCTGTAACTGGGCAGGGGCTAGGGAGGTAGTAATATGAATAATGAAAATGAACTCCATGATGTAACTTTTAAAATCAGGTATCCTAGCAAAAAGGAAAAAATTTTATATGCGGTAAAGTCCATTTTAATAGATGAGTTGAATATTCTTGTTCAAAGTATTATCACAGCTGCAACATTATGCTTTCTTGCTGAAAACGGATGGTCTATATCTCAAAAAAACAATGTATTAATAGTACTTCTATTCGTTGTATTTTTCATTTCACAAATATTGATGTGTTTAAGAGTTTTAACAGGAAAATACACCTTAAAAGAAATTATAATTAGAGAAGTAAAAGAATGAGCATATTTAAAAGATTGGAAAATCACTATAAAAGTAAGAGCTACTTGACATATCATGCGGCTAATGAGCATGAACAGCTGCTGTTATTTTATCCAAATTATAAAAGCACAAAGATATACGTCATACATAAAAGCGATGATTCTAAGTGTTTTGAACTTGGTTGCCTTGAAAAAGGTGATGATGAAAAGTTAGGTGTTCCGTTCTATGACGTTTGTGATAACAACTTTGATACAATGATAGCGAAAATGAAAGGCGTAGATAAGGTAGCTGAGGACTATAGGTTTACAATCTTTTATGACCCCGACTCAGATACTTATTGGATAGACAATTCATTGGAGCTGTTTTTTGAAAATCAAAAGGAAGTTATAATGACGTATTTGAAAGATAATGGGTATTATTTGATAAAAGTATAGCATGTTTATGCGCATATTGCAAGCATTTAAAATAGAAGGAGCTTCTGCAACTGGGCAGGTGCTGGGAGGTAGGATAATGTGAGCACACTTTTTTTGATTATATGCTATGTACTTGTAATAGGATCTTGGTCTTTGTTGTGGTCAATATACACTGGTGACCCTCTATATATTTGGCGAAAACCAATCGAAATTATTAAGAAAAAAGGAAAGCGTTTCAAGGTGAAATCATGAAGATACTCGATATCTTATTCGTTGTATTTGAATTGTACAATTTTGTCGGCTTGTTTAAACTAAGAAAAAGTGATAAAAAGGAAATAAAAGTGATAAAAGAACAAAAAGCCACAGAACACATGAATGAGGAGCTGATAAGAATGATAAAACTAAGAATACAGGGTTTACCCGATGAGGTCGAGAAGTTTTCCGAACAGCTGAAAAAGGACGGCTATCACTTTTTGATGGAGAGTGATGACTATCCGAACAGAAATTCGGAGTATGTAAGAAGATATGTGGAGGTAATGCTTGATGAAGATCAGGATCAATAGGTCTTGCAGAAAACGCCGTCAAGGTCGCTACAACGGTATGGGACGCTGCCTTTGTATTAAGCCAAAGCGTTTATGCAATGAAAGCAAAAAGCTGATAGTTGTTGACCCTATGTCTAATGTCATAGTCGTGACAAAGGAAAAAGATTATGGAGCAAAAAATGAATGAGTATAGATACTTTATAGCAGACGATAACAAAACAGGAACTCTAATTTTCAGTAATGAAATAAAAGGCGAAGATATGCTGCTTCTTGTAGGATACGTTATCTACTTTTACAATGCAGCGTCCGTTGATGATATCGTAGACAAGCTTGTAACCATGTATGGCTTTAGTGTCAGGAAGGAACATATTACAGCTTTTGACCTCAACACTAATCCTGATACACCTTATACATACTATGACCTTATTGATGAGGGCGGCTATTGTGAAAGTGATGGATATATGTACACCGATATTAACAGAATAAAAAAACTCTTTTCAGGGGAAAAATCACAGAAGATGTTACGCACTATCAGTCGATTTTCCAAAAGAACATTTTCCTAGAATCTGTTAGTATACAGTTGTAATATATTTTATCGTCCTGTTTGTTGATTTCCATTTTAACATAGAATGATATTAAACAGTTGAAACAATCATTATCCTTTATATTTATGTGTTCATATACTTTTTCAGACAAATATATGGAACAAATCATTGGTAACTGTCTTTGTGTTAGATTGAAAATATACAATTTATGACCATTGCGATGCTTTTTGCAACGGACTCTTACCTTTCCATAAAAGATTTTTAACTGATCAACATCAGCCTGAGATAATCCATTTGTAATACGTTTTTTAGGAATAGCATACTTAACGGCTGTGCGTTCACTTTGATTTTCAGTATTTGTAGAAACTTTAGATATCTTATTCTCTATAACAAAAGGATTCCGTGCAGCTTTCTTCTCTGAAAAACAGGATAATATAACAGCTTTAAGCCTATTTTGAAGTCTGTCCAGTGATTTTTCGTCATTTTCCAATAGTTCCAACTGATGATTTGTCGCTCTTTTGCATTTAAAAGAACAAGTGTCTGCGTGACTTTCTAAATTGCGGGTTGAGAAATAGTTAGATTTCGTTGTACATGAATTATAAGTCAAATGTGGTTTTTCACATTCAGGGCAGAAAAGATTATTCTTGATTTCATTATATAGATCTAACGAATTTGTTGCTAACTGAGTTACATCTTCAATAGACAGCATTTTTCTTTGTGATCCATTAATATAGAGTGCTTCTTCAAAAACCATATCTTGTCACCTCAATAATTATTTTAAACTATTTTCACATTAACAGTTTATTAATCACACATATTATAGCACATAATTTGAATTTATGCAATATAAAGACAAAATATGTGTCTAAAAAGAAAGGATGAGATTCTTGTCAAAGCTTAAACAATTAAGGTTTACCATTTCAAGAAATGGTGACAAGGCAAAAACTGTTCTCAAAACTTCATACGATATTGTAAGTTTACCATACTTGCTAACATATGTTATGGGACTCTTTTTTGAGGAATATGCGAACGAAGGCGTTGGCTTTAGCACAAGTGAGCTTACTAATATGCTTTTGACTATGTACCCAAAAGATTTTGCGGTATCAGCGGAACAGGCGGATCTTGTTATTGATGATTTAGAAACATGGGAAAGAAATTGCAGTTCATATGATACCATAAGAACAATAAGAATTTTTAAGCCAAAGGAATTAAATCTTTCTGAAAAGCTATTTTGTAAATTAAAGAAACACTTCAAGCAGAATGGGTTTCTTGCTGTGTACGCCGAAACAAACGAAGAAAGCCTGATTATTTTTTACAGACCCCAAAGTAATCAAAGAGTATTCGGAATACGAAGAAACTGTTATTCTAAAAATGGCAATAGCATAGAAATTGGTCTTTTAATAAATGAAAACACATTTTTGTGGTTTAAGACAGCAGCTATCGTTTCCTATAAAAAAATTTTAAAATCGATATTCAACGATGTGATACAGGAAATAAATAAAATCACTATTGATGAAAAAGCATTGCCACAAGATATTTTTCTTAATCCTTATGTGGCGTGTTTGGAGTATCTAAGCAAATATGGGTATTCAATAAAAACTATAGAATGGGAGTAAAAGCAATGAAAAAACTCAAAAAACATTTCTTCTCAAAGCTTGCAAAACTACATAAAAGGAATAGTGATAGACCACAGATGTATAACTTGAAGGGAATATCTTCTGACGGAAAAGTTGTGGAGTTCCCGTATATTTCTGCTGATAAATGTGGAGTAATCAATATAAAAGGACTTCCTGTTGGAACATATAAGTTCACCGAAGTTATAAATGACACACAGCAATAATAATCGCAAACACGAGCGTGTGAAGAAATTCATACGCTCTTTTATTATATAAAAATTTTGGAGAATATTCAAATGAAAAAGCTAATCAAGCGTAATTTCTACAACATCACTTTTATTATCGCAAATGCAGTCAACTCGATAATTGTTGTCAATAACAAAGCAGATTGGTCAATTCCGTCAGAGTATATTAAGGCAAGAATACTACCGATCATGATACTTCCTGCACTTATGGGATTGATCTTTATATTAGCTGAAAAGAGAAAAGAATAAGGAGCTTTTGGAACGGCTGCTGTGATGTTCAGCCGAAAGCGAAAAGAAAGGTAATTGATACTGTCTGAAAAGGCAGTAAAAAAGGGATCAATTTATCATACATGAAAAAAGCGCCTGCAACGGGGCAGGCGCTAACATTTTAGTGTGCTCTATTATCTGACTTTTCATTATAAACCCATGCCATTACATAAGGCAAATGGAGTAGCAGTAAAATAATCAAATTGGTAAATGAAAATTGTTTTATTACATAATTCAAAGAATGTTCCCACGAATTATGAACAGACATTATTATCAACAAGAAATATCCTATTAATAAACTTGGTAACACAAGGAGTAACGCAGTGTTACCAAAGTGAAGTAACTTTTGATATTTTTCGCCCACTTGGTTTATAAATGGTTTTTTATGTTCAAATTCTATTGAAAAAAACAAATAAAACAACCCCTTAAGTAGGACACTTGCATAGATTAGTATAATAATGAATTTGCACGCAGCAAAAACTAGCAACTCTACAAGGATATACATATCATATTCAGTATAAAGAAGCTGATTTAGTTTAATTTGGAAATTGTCATCCCATGTACATATATGTAATGTCAATATAATCAAGCATGCACCGAATTTGTTTTGCTTTGAAAAAGAATATAAATCTTTAATGTGTTCGTACACTATACGCACCCCCTCTCCAACTATAATTATACAATAAAATTAATGCCAGTCAAGTGATTAAGGTATACTAAAAATGAACGAGAATAACCATACACCCATAAATTCAAGACTACTGATATTCCTACTGTTTATCAACTCATTAATGCTTGGATTTATTAAAGTGTATTTTAAAAGCAATACACTTCTTAAGACAAAAGTCGTTGTCATATGGCTTTTGATAAAAGCGGTTATTATACTTTTTAATGTAGGCTACATTAAGAAGAACATATACAATATGACACACAATAAAGAATACCAGACAAGTTCTATCGCAGTGATACGCAACACTCATTTGATGAGCTGCATATGTACTTTTGTGGCGTTCCTTATTATAAAAGTTTGATAGGAGCTGATAAAAATGGTAAAAGTACGCATAGAGGGTTTGCCCGAAGAAGTTGAAAAGTTCAAAGAACAGCTGAAAAAGGACGGCTATCACTTTTTGATGGAGAGTGATGACTATCCTAACAGAAATTCGGAGTATGTAAGAAGATATGTGGAGATAAGGTTAAAAGAACAGAGTAACCTAGATACATAAGTGTGTCACAGTGACACACAACTTAAAATCGTAAACCTGAGCGTGTGAAGAAATTCATACGCTCTTTTTATATGCGAAAGGAGAAACAACATGAATACTGAAACGCCAAAGAAAACTAAGTTTGATATCTTGGAAGAAATCATGATAAGCTTTCAAGATGATTACGAAACAGACAATGCTCAGACCCATTGGGTGAAAACCTACAAAGGGCGGCGAGAGCGATTAATTCAGCTGCAAGAGGAAGAATGTGAACTACAAGCGAATGTAATTGATGACGCTCACGATCTAGGATTTGTTGAGGGCGTAAGATATGCGCTCAACATCATGGATATGACAGATACAGGCAAGAATAAAGCGCTTTTGGAGCAGTTATTAAATATTCTCGAAAAATAAAAAGAGGGGAAACTTAAATGGATAAGCACGATAAGTATGAAGTTGTAAAACAAGCATGGTTTGAAATCAATGAGCATCTCAGAAACAATAAGCAGGATTACATTGAGTATCTTAAATTTTCCGCAAAAATGTATAAGCAGCCGTATTCAGACGCTGTGTTAGTATTCCAGCAGGATAGGAATGCAACAAAGATCGCTGAGTATAAGAAATGGGGACGTCTGGGGCGATATGTAAGACGTGGCTCTCACGGCGTTGCTGTTTTTGGCAAAAATCACACTTGCAGATATTTATATGACGTCACTCAGACAGGCGGCAAAGAGTTGCCTGAGATGTGGACACTTACTGACCGCAATACACCTGAGCTACTCAATACGCTTAATAACCGATACAATATAAACGCAGGATCGGTCAAAGAATGTATCGAAGCAATGACAGCAAACAGTATTAATTCTGCGCCTATTGCTGAGTCAGTACAAAATGCAATATCTCAAATGGGACTTGACGCAAAACAGGCTGAGGTATACCGCCATTCACTGGATTCTGTGGTGCAGTTCGTTGTTTCTCAAAGATGTAATCTTTCAGGTAAAATAGATCTGTATGCCGATGTTGATGTAAGTGCTCTTGACCTTATCAAAAATGCAAGAGATATGATTCTTTTCAGCAGAGCTGTTCAGCACGCTGCCAAAGACACGCTGTTTGAAATTGAAAAAGAAGTTATCGCAATTGACCGCAAAAACGAAGCTCTTGACAATGCCAAAACCGCAAAGCAAGAAAGCACGTCTGATAGGGTTGATGATATACTCCAAGACCTTATAAAGCTTAAGTTTTCGCAAGAACAGATACTTGCACTAAAGCAAGCGGTTGTGGCGGCTGCACAAAATGGTGAACATAACATACGGCATTGGGTAAGCGTCCGATATTCGCCCGACGAACTGCGGCATATATCATCTTTATTATCTGATTACTATGCTCAGAGTGTCATTGAGCAAACACTCGATCCAAAGGGCATACTCAATGATTACTATACATATGTAAATGAGCTCAATGGTCGGCTGAAACTGTCAGATATGTTATCTCACCATGATTATAGTGATGAACAAAAATCCATGCTGCAGCAGGGCTTTTCTGAGGGAATTTCCATTACTGTTCTTAACGAGGTCGATGAACGGCTAACGGTAGACGAGATAAAAACATTCTTTGAGATGTTTCATCAGGCAGTTGACGGACAGATAGATCCACATGATGTTCAGATATATCTTGATAAGGCTGTAATAGAGCATTCAAAGCAGAACGTTCAAGCGGTTGAAGCTCAGGATAACTCTGTTGACACAAATTCAATTGGAATTGTCAAGGGTGAAAAATCATTTGCTGAACAGGTCGATGATGTACTTGCAGGAAACGCGAACCGATACAATGACTTGAAAGTATGTGATACACCTCAAATATTGCTTGACGTTGGCTGTGAGCAACTTCCAATGTTTTATACGAAACGGCATTTGCATGACGCTCTCAAGCCGAAAGGAAATACAGGTGAAAGCATACATTACCACGGATTGAACGCAGAACAAATCAAAAAAATGCCCATGTTACTTGAAAATCCCGTGATTATATATGATTCCCTTTCGAGAAATGATAGCATAATAATCGTAACATCTGAACTTGACAACGAAAAAATGCCTATCATTGCTGCTATAAAGCCAAATGGCAAAGCTAAATATGATTTAGAATTGGTCGAATCCAACTTTGTAATGAGTTTTCATGGCAGAAACAATTTTGAAAATCAAATTAATCGTGCCGTAGAACAAAACAAAGTTCTTTATTACAACAAAGAAAAAAGCCAAGAACTGTTCAGTGTGCTTGGGCTACAATTGTCCAAGGGCTTAAACATTCTTGACTCTAATATTATTATACACCAAAGTCGCAATATTGTCAAGGGTACGCAGCAGGAAAATATTGAATACAAGAATAATTCTGTTACTCAACAGGACAAAAAAATAGAACCATCAAGAATTATAGGTTTGGCTGAAAACCAGCTACGCCCTGCTGTTCCTAATAGCTCTACAAGCAGTATAACAGACTCCTCTGGAGTTGTCAAGAGTGAAAAAACATTTGCTGAACAGATAAATGATGTTTTAAATGGCGTATTCCCAAAATACTCAAATCTAAAGGTTTGTGATACACCACAAATTCTTGTGGATATCGGCTGTGATCGGCTTCCTATGTTGTATACGCAAAGGCATTTAAAAGACGCTCTACATGAAAAATCCCCGAACAATGCACATTGGCACGGCTTAACACTGGAACAGATATGTAATATCCCACATCTTTTAGAAAGCCCTGCCATAATAATGGACTCACTTTCTCCAAACAAAAGTGCTGATAAAAGTATAGTAATTTGTTTAAATAACGTTGATAATGATAATGCACCGATAATCGTAAGTGTTAAACCAAATGGGCAAGGCATTTATGAAATGGAAAATGTATCATCAAACTTTATCACAAGTATTTATGGAAAAGAAAATGGGTTTGCAAACTATGTTGAACGTGCTGCAAAATCAAATAATATTCTGTTTTGGGACAAAGAAAAAAGCCAAGCACTGTTCTCGTGTCAAAGGCTCCAATTGCCTGAGGCGATAAACAATCTTGACTCTAATATTATTATACACCAAAGTCGCAATATTGTCAAGGGTAAGCAACAAGAAAATAGTGCCGATATAAGTTCAAATGATGTTAAATCATTCACTACTTTATCCGAGCCTACGATAACCTGTGAATGGAGCGAAAGCAACTACTTTGAGGACGGCAAGACCTACAGTGTTGCAGAATTTGACACGCTCATGGAACAGGCTGACAGTGAAATGGTGGCAGGAGCAAAGGCTGCAATAGAGAAGTACGGTTCAGCAAAAGCATGGTATGAAGCAGACGCTGATGACGAATTCTCACAGTTTATGGGCTATGATAAGGTCAAGTTTACTATCAATATGCCTGACGGACAAACGATCACTGAACGCCAGGACGCAGGGGACGGATACGGCGGCGTTATTGATTTTCTGAAAAGATACTCAATATACAACTCGATCGTACCTGAGCTTGAAGCTGCAAAAGCCGCACATATGGCAAACCTAGTCGATGAAGTGCCTACACCTACAAATGAAACACAGCCTGAAATAGACAAGCTTTTGGGCAGGCTTAAGCTTGATTGTGATTACTATCTGAAAACAGGTGCAGAAAAGCACTTGTGGGCAGAAACAGTTGAAAAGCAGATAGCTAAGATCAATGAGCTGTATGAGAAAATGCCTGAAAACGCCTACTTCACAAGAGAACAGATAGACGATTATGAAAAGAAAATGCTTGCGATAAAAAATGGTGAGGTCGAAAAACCTATACCATATGAAACGCCTACAATCGCTGATAATGTTCTGTCTGAAGAAAAAAAGACAACACCGCCTGTTTCTGAAAGCGTTCCTATATCTTCTACATCTGATGAACAGATATCACTCTTTGAAACGCCGCAAGAAGATATCAAAACTGAAAAGGTAGAAAAGCCAAAGAAGAATGTCAAAGCAAGCACATACCACTTTGACCCTGATAATGTTGTTGTGGGCGGAGCTGCTGCTCGTTGTGACGCAAATATAGCTGCTATTGAAACATTGCTGAAAATAGAGAGTGAAAAGCGGCTTGCGACACCTGAAGAACAGAAGATAATGGCTAGATACTCAGGTTGGGGCGGAACTGCTCAAGCTTTTGTTGCAGATAATGAGAATGTTTCTGCTGACAGTTGGGGAGCAAGGCAGACTCGCTTAAGAGAGCTTCTGACCGCTGATGAGTATGGTGCTGCAAGATCATCAACACTGACAAGCTTCTATACGCCGCCAGAAGTCATAGACAGCGTATATCTTGCTTTGGAAAGATTTCAATTTGAGGGAGGAAACATCCTAGAGCCTAGCATGGGCGTTGGAAACTTTTTTGCAAAAATGCCTGATGAAATGAGGGCAGATTCAAAACTTTACGGAGTTGAGCTTGACAGCATTTCAGGACGAATAGCCAAGCAGCTCTATCCAGAGGATAATATCCAGATAAAAGGGTTTGAAAAAACAACATTCAAGAATAACAGCTTTGACGTGGTCATAGGTAATATACCTTTTGGAGATTATGGCATTGCAGACAAAGCCTATGACAAATACCACTTCAAAATTCATGACTATTTCGCCGCAAAAGCAGTAGATAAGGTAAAGCCTGGAGGAATTGTTGCCATTGTGACTTCAAAATTCACAATGGACAAGAAAAATGATAAAGCAAGAAAGTATCTTGCCGAACGCTGTGACCTTTTAGGCGCAGTAAGACTTCCCTCTGGAACGTTTAAAGACGCAGACAGTGTTACAACAGATATTATCTTTCTGAAAAAAAGAACAACAATGACCTCTGTTATTCCAAACTGGGTACACGTTTCAGAAACAGCCAACAGCATTCCTTGCAATCAATATTTTGTGGATAACCCTGATATGGTACTTGGTACTATGGCGTGGGACGAGCGTATGCGAGGAAAATATGGTGCAGACAGCAAGGTAACGACCTGCTATGCAAACAGTGACACTCCCCTTGCACAGCAGCTCATAAATGCCATTTCAAAAATAGACGGCGTTATTGATACTGTGGAAACTGAGCTTGACAATGGGACAGCTGAGATACTCCCTGCTGATCCAACTGTCAGGAACTTCACTCATACCATTGTTGACGGAGATCTTTATTTCCGTGAAAATGAAGTAATGGTCAAGGTCACAGAAACAGGCAAATCGCTTGAACGCATGAAAGGGCTTCATACTCTAAGGCAATCAACTATGGAGCTTATCAATGCCCAGGCTGACGGCTGCACTGATGAACAGCTTGCAGAGCTTCAGAAGAAGCTCAACAGCACATATGACAATTTCAGAACAAAGTTCGGAAACATTACGGACAGCGCCAATTCACGCTGCTTTTCTAATGATGATGACTACAATACTTTAGCAGCACTTGAAGTTGTCAACGTGGAAAATAAGACAGTTGAAAAGGCTGCAATATTCACAAAGAGAACGATACTTCCAGATATTCCAGTTTCAAAAGTTGATACAGCACTAGAAGCACTTCAAGTGTCAATGGACAGATTGGGCAAGGTCGATATTCTCTATATGTCACAGCTCACAGACACTACGCCTGAAAAGGTTATCGCTGACCTTGGTGATGAAATATTCAGAGATCCTGCCAAAGTTAAAGACAATGACCCATATTCAGGCTATACGGAGTCATCTGAATATCTGTCAGGCAATATCCGTGATAAGCTGAGAATAGCCAGAGATCATGCGGAGCATATTGACAGCAGCTACAACAAAAACGTAGAAGCTCTAATGAAAGTTGTGCCAAAAGACCTTGAAGCCAGCGAGATATCCGTAAGGATCGGCGCCAACTGGGTCGATGTTGCAGATTATAACAAGTTTTTAAACGAGTATGCACACGCAAACACATATTTATACCCTGTCACAAGAACAACGCTTGGCGAATATAAGATTGAGGGGAAATATCAAGACCATTCTATTGCCGCAAATCAAACATATGGTACAAACCGAATGAGCAGTTATCATATTTTTGAAAATCTTCTTAATCAGCGTGATATTTTAGTTCGTGACAGACGAGAGGATGGCAGTAAAGTATGGTATGAGATAAACACCAAAGAAACACAGCTTGCGAAAGAAAAAGCTCGTTTGATGAAAGAAGCGTTTAGAAATTGGCTGTGGGAAGATATGGGCAGACGTGAAAAATATGTTGCAAAGTATAACTATCTGTTCAATTCCATAAGGGGCAGAGAGTATGACGGCTCACATCAAACCTTTCCAGGCATGAACACATCAATAACGCTGCGGAAACACCAATCAAATGCTATAATGCGTGCAAAGCTTGGTGGAAACACGCTATTTGCACATGAAGTTGGTGCAGGAAAAAGCTTTGAAATGGTTGCAACTGTAATGGAGAAGAAACGTCTTGGTCTTATAAATAAAGCCTGCGTAGTTGTTCCAAAGCACCTTACATTGCAAATGGCAAGTGAGTGGCTGCGGCTATATCCAAATGCAAAACTGCTAGTGGCAAAACCTGAAGACTTTACCAAAGCCAATAGAAAGCGTTTTATTGCAAGATGTGTCACTGGTGACTATGACGCTGTGATAATGTCATTTACTCAGTTTGAAAGGATACCTATGTCAGACGAGTATAGAGAGCAGTTCATGCAAAAAGAACTTCACGATATCATGAGTGCAATATCGGAAGCAGGAACAAAGGACAAAACATCAGTAAAAGCCCTTGAACGTCAAAAGAAAAACATAGAGGAAAGGCTTGAAAAGCTGCTTTCTTCTCCAAAAGACTCATCATTGTGTTTTGAAAAGCTCGGCTTTGACTATCTTGTATGTGATGAAGCACATAACTATAAGAACTGCTTTGTTTCTACAAAAATGTCAAATGTGGCAGGCGTGCAAACAACAGCAGCACAAAAATCAGAGGATATGCTGATGAAAACTCAGTATCTCAACAACAAGTACGGCTGCAACAATATACTTTTTGCCACAGGAACGCCTATAAGCAATTCTATGGTCGAGTTTTATGTCATGCAGCGTTATCTCAGACCAGATCTTCTTGAAAAAGCAGGATTGCAGAATTTTGATGATTGGGCAAGCACATTTGGTGAAGTTGTATCACAATTAGAGATAAAGCCTGCAGGAAACGGCTTTCAAATGAAGAATCGTTTCAGCAAATTCGTAAACATACCTGAGCTTATGCAGATGTATAAGGAATTCGCTGATATTCAAACAGCGGATATGCTGAAACTTCCTGTGCCAAAGCTTGAAACAGGTAAGCCGATAGTAGTGACCTCAAAGCCAGACGAACGTCAAAAAGCATACATGAAAGAGCTTGCCACACGTTCTGAAACGATACACAGCGGTACTGTCGACCCACGGCAAGACAATATGCTGAAAATAACTCATGAAGCACGCTTGCTCGGTCTTGACACAAGATGTATTTTCAAAGATGCTCATCCTGCGCCTGACAGCAAAGTGATGAAGCTTATCGATAACCTTGAAAAGAATTACAGAAAAACCATGACAGAAAAGGGCGTACAGATCGTTTTCTGTGATATAGCGATCAACGAGGACGAAACACACTTCTCTGTGTATAAAGCTATAAAACAGGCACTTATGGAGCGTGGAATACCAGAAAAAGAAATCTGCTTTGCAGGCGATGCAAAAACAGATAAGGCAAGGGATGAAATGTTCAAAAGTCTGCGCAAAGGCGAAAAACGTTTTATCATCGCAAGCACTTCAAAGCTTGGAACTGGCGCAAATATTCAGGATAGGATCTGCGCAATTCATCACCTTGACATACCATGGAAGCCCTCTGACCTCACTCAGCAGGACGGACGTGGAATACGGCAAGGCAACAGATTTTCGCAAGTCGGAATATATCACTATCTTACAGAGGAAACCTTTGACGCATACATGATGGGCATTATAACAAACAAGGCGAAATTCATAAATCAGATCTTGACCTCAAAAAGCCCTGCAAGAGTTTCAGAAGATGTTGACGAAATGGTACTTACATACTCCGAAATGCAGGCTATAGCAAGCGGTAATCCTATGATAAAAGAGAAAATACAGCTTGACAATGATGTTGCAATGCTGAAAACCCTTGAAGCAGAACACAAAAAATCAATTTACAAAATGCAGGAGTTGGCAGAGAAAATTTTGCCGAAACAGATAACACAATACTCTGAACTTCTCACAAAAGCTAGGAACGATATGTCTAAATATCAAAAAAATCAGGCGTTGAACAAGGAGTTTGAAATGACAATAGGCGGCGTCAGATACGATAAGAGAGAAAATGCAGGAGAACAAATTGCCGTGGCAATGGCAAAATGTACTGCCACAGGTGAGCCTATAGAGCTTGGAACGTATCATGGCTTTAAAGTCACAATAGAACGAAATCCGTCAGCAAATACATTTTTTGAGCTTGATAATAAACCTTGTATCGCTGTTCTCCACGGAGAACTCACCTATTCATGTGACATTGCCACAGATAATGGCGTGGGAAATGTCAGAAGAATTGAAAATCTTGCAGGAATACAGATAAATCAGAAGCAATGTTCTCTTGAAGAACAGCTTGAAAAAGCAAACAAAGATTTCTCAGAAGCTCAGCAAAATATGCTCAAACCATTTGAACATGGACAAGAATTAGCCGAAAAGACAAAACGTCTTGAATATGTCAATGCACAGCTCAGCGGAAATTCTCAGAGTATAAATAATGCTCCTGAAAGTGCTGTGGAATTTAGATTCCATAATAACAAATATCAGGCATTGATCGGCACTAAAGACAAATCAGAATGGTGTGATGTAGTATCAAAGGGTGGCAAGCTCATCGCTGCGTCAGATACAAAGGTCTATAATCTGTCTGAAAAAGAAAGCGACCAGTTTCGCAGCTATGTTTTTAACGGTGACAAAATTGACACAAGCAAGAATAATTCCTTACTGGAAAAACTTAATCCAAAGGCTCTTAAATTATAAAACATTGAGAGGAGGTGAGGGTATATGATAGACAGAAGATACGAATCAGGCAAAAGCTTTGTCATGTACTCTAAAGAGGAGCTTGAAGCCGCTCGGCGAACAGATATGGTCACATTTCTCGAAAGCCACGAGGGTTTCAGCTTTAAATCGTCAGGCGGTTGGTATATAGGGATAGAGCATGACAGTCTTAAGATCAATCCAGACCGCTATACCTGGCACTGGTATTCAAGAGATCTGTTTGGAAAAGGTGCTATCGACTGGCTCTGCAAAGTTGACGGATATGGTTTCAAAGATGCTGTAGCACGACTCATAGGGGATAGCTGCAGTATACGAGCCTCACCCGATTTAAAAGCCAATGAACAGCATTATCCAAAAAAAGTTAAGAAGCCAAAAGCTGAGCTTACACCGCCTCAGCCTATGCAGGGCAAATGCCGTGAGCTTTACGCCTACCTCAACATCACAAGAAAGCTGCCTGCCGATATAATTTCATACTGCGTCAGCAACAAGCTTATTTATCTTGATGTAAAAAAGCGAGCTATATTCTGCGGCTACGATAAGACAGGAAAAATGCGATTTGCAGAGGCGAAGATCACAAACACCTTTAACAAATACTATCCGCAGAATATTGAAGGCAGTACTAAGGATTATAGTTTTTATGTTTCCGCAGTGCCCGGCTCTTATGGATATGACCCTGCAAAGATATATGTGTTTGAGGCTCCCATTGACCTGTTGTCACACGGCGCTTTAATGCAGCTTTCAATGAGAAAACAATGCTCAGCTATCGGTCAAGGGGACAAATACCGTCCTGACTGCTGGCTTGGCATAAACAGAGTATCCCTTTCAGGCTGCTCTGACATAGCACTTAAACAAAGACTATCTGATGATCCTCGTATCACACAGATAGTCTTTTGTCTTGATAATGACGAAACAGGACAGCAGGCAACGGAAAAGCTTATGAACAAATATTCACAGCAGTATACTGTTTCAGTCAGCATACCGCCTTACGGCAAAGACTGGAACGATACACTCAAGGCTGTGGTGTCAGCACATTCAAAACAAACAGATAAAACAAAAACGGAGGAATGAATTATGAAACTGAAAGAAAAAATCAAAGAAAAGAGCATAAAGCTTAGTGCTCGTATATTCGGAATTATGACAGCTTGTCTGTCATCAGCCATTGCAGCCTTTGCCGATGTTGAAACAGACGCAACCTCAGGTGTATGGGCTTCGGTCGCCACCTGGATCACCAAAAACAAAAATGGGCTTTCCATTGCAGCCAAAGCACTGCTTGGACTGTGTCTTGTCGGCGTTGTTATATGCCTCGGTGCAAGCGGCAAAAACGGCATATCCTCAGTCAAGGGCTGGCTTATCGCTATTGGCGTGGCTGCTGCCCTGCTCGTTTTCGGTGACGCTTTCCTAGACTCAATATATGTAGCTTGATCTGCACGGACACATATTTGTGTGTGTCCGTAAAAGCGTTATCCCTAGCGTTCTTACGGGCATACACAGATAGACAGAAAGGAGTATTATTTTGAAGTACATGAAAAGCAAAAAGGTATGGTATCAGCTTATATTCATCACCGCCATTGTTATGAGCGGCTGCGGCAGTATACAGGCTTGTGCAGCAGAACTGGGATATACAGGGTGTTCCTCAGAGATTTTGAAAATGGTAACAATAAAGAACCATTTTCGTGATCTGTTGATAAATATAGAATTTAACATACTGAGTTTTCTTTGTGATGTGATAGATTACTTTGATAAGGCTGTCAAAACATTACTCAAACTCAATTTCTTCGACTACCTATCAGATGAGTTTAGCCTAAGTCAAATGCAAACGATTATTCTGTCTATTATGAGCCTTGCACTCGTTTTTGGAGCGTGTGCTCTCGTGATATTCAGAAATAAGATCAAAGTGTCTGATTTTTTGATGAGTATTTTGGTCTCAACTATACTGCTTGTAGCATTTCCGGCGTTCATATCTTCTTGCAACTCACTTCGCAGCAAGGGTATAACAACAGCGCAGAACATAAAGATCAATGATCAATCTGAACAGACAACGGTCGACAAAGACGGCACAGTCACTGTCGGAACATTGGGCAAGGATCTTCTGGCGTCGGGAATATATGACGTTGAAAACAGCGTTGATAATAAGAAGATGATGACTTACCTCGATACTGTGGGCAGTTCAGGAAATGTAAAGGACATTCAGATAACAGGTGGAATTGAGCCTGACGATAGCAAGCCTTGGACTACCCGTTATCTTACAGATATACATGACGTATATCCTAAGCAGAAAAAGTACAATAGTCTAACCACAGAGAATATGATGTCCCTTTTAGGACTTGAAAATGAATATAATGTTCTAAAGAATGCAAATGGAGAGCTTATACTCAGTGCAGATTATGGTGCAAATATGCAGGTATACTGTTCAGTATACAGCACATCAGGTTCGATATATGGCAGTGTTCTGTCTGAAAAAGATTATGATAAATTTTTATCAGCCTCTATCGGCGACGCCTGCCCTTATGGCGTGACCTTAGGCGATCTCCATTACCCTGACGGCAGCCGAATAACTAATGTAAGCAACTTCAACACATATATCCGTGACCTCATAGCCAATCACCCTGCAGTAGCTGCGGCTGGAAAAACGCAGGAGGTAGGAGCAAACGCACATACTGTTGAGGAAGCACTTGACATTATCAAGGATGATGTTATAAGGGAGCTTAACATAGCGGCAAATACAAATACCGCCAAAGATGCAGAACCAGTAAATGCAGAATATCAATCTTTTCCTCTTTTTGACGAGGAAGATTATGATGATCTTAATTCGGTAGAGCAGATCATACGCAGAAATATAACCAGCGGCTACACGGTTGACTGTTTATATTATTATCATATCGACTTCTGGTCAACCTTTGTGCTTATGCTTGCAGTGGCTATCTGCCTTATTTTCAGCGGAATAAAAATAGCAACTACGCTATTTGAAATAATGTTTGCACAGCTCATTACACCCTTTATCATAGCAACAGACCTTAACGGCTCAGGCAGAGCTAAAAAAGCTATCCAGAATATGCTGCTTTCAAACATAATTCTTATGATAGTTGTAATTCTTTTAAGAATATACATAGCCGTTATATGGGGCATAAAAGGTTCGGAATACGGCAGCAATTTTGCGGTAATGCTCATAGTTATAATAGCAGGCGCAAAGTTTGTGATAGACGGTCCAGAGGTGTTGACAAAGCTGTTCGGCATTGATGCAGGCGTTAAGTCAGGTGCAGCCACAATGATGGCTATCAACCAATCAATGCAAATGGGCAGTTATGCCACAATGGGACTTGCTCGTGCAGGAAGCAGCGTTGTACATGGGGCAGGAAGTGTTGCAAAGCATACCGCAAGCAGCGCAGCAGGAGCAGTAAAAGGCTTTGCAGGCGGCATATATGGCGGTATACACGGCGGTGATACTACCCCTGGAAAAATAGGAAAGGCTTTAGGCGGAGCGGCTGCTGGAACTGTAACAGGCGCTGTCGGTGGAGCTTTCGGTCATACTAATGCAGGAGCAAAGGCAGCTTATGCAATGACAAATCCAGGCTCAATAAAAGATACATTCTCAAATGCAAAAGACAACATTGCCAATAACGTAAAAGAGTCTGTAGGAGAGGGCTTTTCATCAGGCGGCGCAGGCAGCGCTTCAAAGGGTGCTGACGGAAAGGACGGCTTAAATGGCACTAACGGCATGAATGGAGCTAAAGGTGACAGAGGTGCGCAAGGTGCAGCAGGGAAAGACGGCACAAATGGAACTGATACAAGAGCCAACAACAATGAAAACAGCAGCAATAACAGAAATAACAACGGCACATCTCAGCCTGCCCGTGGCAGCGGCTTTGACGCCCCAACACCATCAGGTGAAAATAGCAACAATGCCGCAAGCAAGAGCGGCAGCGGCTTCAATAAGGAAGGAGAAAACTAAGCTATGGGAGTAGTACCGAAAAAAACTAAAACGGAGCAGCGTATATTTAGACACATAAACCTTACCAAAATAGTTGGCTTTATAGTTACTCTTTTGGTAGCCTCGCAGTTATCGGGAATGTTGGTCAGCTCTAAACTTGGCATTCCTTTTATCATATTCTGTGGCGCAGTGTTTATTATTATGAGCGGCAAAAGCCCCTCTGACCCCTGCAAATGCTTTGCAGAGGCTTGGCTTGAGTGGCTCAGCTATCTTATGACAAATAAAACGCTGCATAAGCACAAGGAAGGAGAACAAAATAATGAAAAAGAAGTCATCGACATTGAAAAGTAAAATCGAAACTTCCAAAGGCTTTGCGAGAGAAAAAAAGACCAAAAAGCTGAAAGATGATCCGTCAAGCATAATGTCACGTCTGTCATTTGAAAGCATACATAACGGAATAGTCGAGCTGAAAGTAAAAGGCAAGCCGCTCAAAATGGGCGTGCTTGCGGTATCGGGAATGGATATATTTGACCTTAATGACTATGACCGCAACACTGTTTTCAATAATTTTGCGAAAGCAACATTATCCATAGGCACAGGTCACAAGTATGTTTTCACATCAAAAACGCCATATCTTGCTAACCAAAAAGCTTTTATAAAATACAAAAGTCAGCAAAGCATAAACAGATATTCCGAATATCTGCTCAACGAACAGTACGAGCTGTTTGACAGCTTTGAGAGCAGCCATTTTGACAGAATGGCGTATCTTTTCATATACTCCGATGACGAGAAGAAAATCTATAACGGTGCACAACGTTTTATCAGCCATATGCGAGATATAGACGTATCGTGGTGTTCCGATGATGAAATAATCGTCACGCTTAACAAGCTTATCTGTCTGAATACAGAAAATCAGCAGCTATCTGAAAAAGGCAGCCTGAATGAGATCATTTTACCTGAGAAGATAACTTTTCGACCTAATTACTACAAAGTAAATGATGTATACGCACAGACGATAGTTGTTTATGATTATGCAGCGGAAATCGATGACCTCAAGCTGGCTCAAATGGTAATACAATCTGATGATACCATAGTATGGGATATAAGCATATCTGAAAAGGATAAAGTCATAGATGAGATAAGTGCATCCCTGCGTGAGTTAGAGTCACGAGGAGGAATTATTCAAGACGCTGCCGATAAGATAGATACAAATACCGAGTATCAAAAGCTTGAGATCATTTATCAGAACATAAAAAACGGCAATGAGCAGATATATTATGTTACGCTCAGGTACATTCTGAAAGACACCTCACTTAGCTCTTTGAGCAAGCGTTCAAAAGAGCTTATCCACGAACTGCAGCTCAGCGGTCTGTCTGCGTATATACCGACAAATACCACACAGCATGAGTTTCTTTCTGTGATCGATGATAAAAGCAACACTATTCAGACACCGTTTCCTGTTTTTGATACACTGTCAAGGCAGTTCCCTTTCTATTATCAGTCACATATCGATGATACAGGACTTTTCTTTGGATTCACGGAAACAGGCGGTTTGAATATTCTAAACACGTTTAAAAGGACAAAGAACCGTAACTCATTCGATTTGCTTGCGTTCGGTCTGAAAGGCGGCGGAAAATCAGTTACTTTCAAATCAATGCTTGAGGATCAGCTGCTTTTGGGCAATAAAGTAATGGTACTCGATATCGAAAGTGAATATCAGCCTATGGCTAAAGTTTACGGCGGACAGACAATAAAAATCAACAGCAGCTCAAAAATAAATCCCCTTCAAATATGCAAGGTAGTCGATGCAAGAGTTGATGATGAAATCTCACCTGAGGACGAGGCAAGAGAGAATTTTGCCACAGAGATGTCACGAATACGCACATTTATGTCTATGTATATACCTGAAATAGATATGTATACTATGGAAATCTTCATGGATCTTGTGACAGAATGTCTATCTGACAAGGGCATTTTCCCCGAAACAGATATAACACTTTTAGAGCCTGATAAGTTTCCCTGCTTTACCGATGTGAACAACAAAGTCACTGAAAAGCTGTCACAAACGGATTCTCTGCCTAAAAGAAAATATGACGCATACTGCAATATACAAGTATACATAAAGCAGCTTTGCGGCAAGGGTGCATACGCCAGTATGTTTGACGGGGCAACGAACATTGATGTAAAAAGCAACGATCTTATCATCTTCGATGTTAAGAGCATCAGTGAAATGGCTGACAATGTTTATAACGCACAGTTGTTCAACATACTCACTATAATGTGGGCTACCATATGCAAAAACATAGGATATAATCAAAACGTTATCAATCCATGGGATATGCGAAACGTTGTGTGCCTTATTGATGAAGCACACCGTTTCATTTCAGTAAAATACCCTCAGGTAACGGAATTTATAGAAAAACTATGCCGCCGTACACGAAAATATTTTGCAGGGCTATGGTTCGCAACACAGTCGATACTTGACTTTATTCCAGACGGAAATCTTGCGGCAGCCGGCTCGATCAAGGTTATTTTCTCACTTGTCCAGTACAAAATGATACTCAAACAATCGCCGGAAAGCATTGAAATTCTTCATCAAGCCTTTCCACGTTTTTCATATGCAGAGCTCAGAGAAAGCACAGCATTTGAACCGGGACAAATGCTTTTGTCGTTGGACTCAGACAGAGATAAGCTCCATTGCAGAAGAATAGTCGGAGCAAGGCAGCTATTGTATATGGGCAATGCTCAGGACAGGATCGAGATCATACACAACTGCTTTTCGCTCTATTACAATGAGCACACTAAGCAGGAATACGGTCTTATGCTTAGAAAAATGGACGCTGATTATTTCAGAAAATGCTTTCTCGCAGAAACATATTCTTACCTAAAAATCGAACAGCACATAAGCCAATATATCGACACTGTGATCATTCAAATGGTTGATAATCTTATAAAAGAACTTCTTCAGGCAGCTGGAACGGAGGCGACAAAATGAAAGTAGTAAGTCCAAAAGCGAGCAGTAAGATATATAAGATATTCACTATTGTTACTGCTGTTCTGGCTGTTTTGTTTCTCACATCCAACAGTTGGATAGCCTCACTTACATACAAAAGCAAAAGCAACGGCTATAACAAAACAATGTCACTTAACGGCTATAATATCAAGGTGACAGACGCAGCGTATTACGACAATGTATGCGAATTTGTCATAAAGTGCCGCCTTTCAGGTTCTGACACTGGAGCTACATATCCTGAGGTTACGGCTGTAAATTTTGACGATGACCTTACAGATCATAAGTTCACATCAGGCAATAAGTATGATGATTATTCAAGAAAGATCACAGTAAAAAATCCGCCGTCGAATTTCAAAATAATGCGTGTGGTTATTAAAACTTCTATGCCTGACACAAAATATGATGACGCATATGACGAGTTTGGTGAGAAGATACCGGCGCACACCGAAAAAGGGAAAACTATCACACTTAGAGTAACTATAGACAGAAAAGATATGCAGACCCACGCCGTGAAAATAGTTCCGGGGTATTCTGAGGAAAGCTCAAATGCGAACACAACAAGCAGTTTATACAACTCTGAAACATCTAAAATCACGAGCCAACAAGCTGTAGCAGTGACAACACAAGCTACAGCAACAACCACACATGATCTGAGTGAAAAGGCTGCCGAAGCATCTCAAACGAGCAGGACTACCACGGAGAAACGACAGCCTGCAACAGCAGAAATGAACACGAAGCCTGCCGAAACAAGGGATTACAACGAGCCTGCATATGCGCCGCCACAGACCACCGGTGCGACACATAATGAGCCTGCATATGCACCACCGCAAACCACAGCAGCAACACATAATGAGCCTGCACATGCTGAAACCACCACAACACAGGCAAGGGTATATTCCATAAAACTCGCAACAGATTTTGACTACAATGACGTTCAGATCAAGGTAGGTGAGCACACTCAGCTTCGTGCAGAAGTCAAACCCGATAACGCCGTAAATAAAAACGTAAAATGGGAAAGCAACCGTCCAGACATAGCAACAGTCGATAGTAATGGAAGGGTCACAGCAGTTGCAAAAGGCAAAGCTATCATATCCGCAGTAACAGAAGATAAGGGCTTGCAGGCAAGCTGTATGGTGACCGTCAAGGAATAGAAAAGAGGTAATAAAAATGCTATTTAACAACTCGTCAAATAAAATAAGAATCATAGGATTCTTGGTTTCAGAAGTAAAAATCATCAATGCCTATGCAATAGAATTTCTTATAGCCGTACCGAGAAAAGTAAAAAAAGGAGAGCAAGGTTTTAATGATGTTTTCACTGTATATGCCAACGAGGCAAGCACGATCTCCTTTGCAAAAAATCATTTGCACAAAGGCTGTGTAGTAGTTGTAAAGGGAGAACTGAGGACCTTTACGGACAAATCAGTGAAGATATGCAGCAGTGATATAACCATTTCGTCACAGAACAAGTGAGGTGAAAACGTTGGAGAATATTCTTTTTGAATACCCGGTACGAGAAGATAACGGTTCATTAGATGAAGAATTTCAGGTATTAAAAAAGCAGCTAACAAAGCTTAAATATGCCGTGATGATATCATCTTTTTGTGCATTGGCGATGTATTTTTTATCTGCATTTTTTGCAAAAGCAGAACTGATTTTTTATTTTCTGACAGCACTTTTTGTGTTTATTGCAATGATAACAGGCAAGATTTTTGTGCGGTATCCTAAGCATTTTTTGTACATAAAAGCTACAGAAAATGAACTGCAGCTTGCTTACTATAAAGACAAAAAAAGCACACACACTTTTGCGTATGGTGAAATAGAAGAAATACGTTTTGCAGATAAAAGTTATACGGCTGTCTGTATTAAACGTGAGGGCAGAAAGCCGATATTGTTCGAGCTGAATAAGGATACACCTGAGCAGGGCTTTTTCCTTTTTACTATTCAGAAAATACTGCCTGCTGTTTGCAAAACAAACAGCAAAGCGATAGCTAAAGAATTTGGAAATGAAGATGATTATTACAACAGAATTTACGAGGGGAATAATTAAAAATGGATATAATCATACGCAATATCCCTGAGAATATGATAGATAAAATAGACAATATAGCAAAAGCTGAGGACTTATCACGGAACGCATTACTTTCAAAACTAATATCAGATTTTGTGAAAAGCAATGACGATTTTGTTGTAAATATCCTTCCGCCTATCGTTCGTGCATTAGTAAATCAGGAGCTTGACCGCCTTTCAGAGGGTGCAAATTCCACTATAAATAATGTGTATATTGCAGCGCAAAAAATGATAAATACAACAGAAAAAATCGAAAATCTGCTTACAGAAACGATAACAAATTCCGAAGAAAACTCAATTACAAATGAAGAAATTCTCAGGGCGCTTGAAATTTCTGACAAAGAAAGTTCATAAACAGGGCGGTTTTGTTTACACAATAGAAATATATACAAATTATTACAGCATGAAAAATATATAATTCGTATATAAAGCGGTAAATAATAGGAGCTTTCGTATATAAATCATATATAAAATTTGAGTTGTGATATATAAATAATATATAGACTGCCATTATATACAAAAAATCGTATATAAATCGTATATAGAAAAAGACCTGATGATATCACAGTACCCCACCTGAAACCTCGGTTCTACCGAGGTTTCCAGCAGGCACGATATCGTGCCTTTATGCTCTTGACCCACACCTCTAACTTAGATATCACAAAATAAAATCAAACTACAAGGAAAGGTTGGATGAAAAAAATGAAAAGCAAACCTATCAATAAACTGCTTTCTTTTTCCGAGCAGGATTTTCAAAAGTTTGTGGAGATAAAGAATCTAAAAGACTTTTCAACTTACAGTGATTGTCTTGCATTTCTGATAGACAGCACTTACAGTAAAGTAAAACATACAGCAAGCGTTGATCGCTTGGCGAATATAGAAAATGATATTGAAAAGCTGCTAATGATCGCAAAAGAAAATAACAGCATGATATATCAGGAGCGTGACGGAATTAATACGCTCCTGCACTTCTACGAAGTGCAGGAATTCCACTCAGCCGACAAGAGATTGAGTGACAGCGAACCTCATGAGGTCATGTCACGATCGAATGACAACTACAAGAGCATCGTACATCAGCGCTCAGTTGATAAGGGTGCAAACTCCCTGCAAGACAAACAGAGTGACTAATAATGACACCAGGAATATTTCACAAATGCAAGTTCGTATACAAATGGCGTATAAGCGGCGACGGCGGCAAAAAGATATTCGATTTTCTGGACTATATGCTGCGTCCGGAGGCGTTCGAGCCCAGCAAGCACGCTGATGAAATGGAATATGTATATTCGGAGTTCATACCAAACGAAAAGAGTCAGGCACAGGATATAAAAAAAGAACGATCCTATGGAGCGTTTACAAGCACTAAAGATAATTTGACCGCCGCTGATCTGGATAAGATACGGCAGCAGGAACGAGCAAGCCGTTCAGAGGGCTGCCCTAAGTATGCAGGTGTTATATCATTTGATAATGCATATCTGCGAGAAAATGATTTCATTGTAGGGAATATGCTTGACAGACAAGCACTTGTGGACGCTGCACGAAAAGGCATTAACGCTATGATAGATAAATCGCAAAAGCTTGACGCCAGCAACTGTTACTGGGTAGGTGCGATCCATGTTAACACAGGCAACGTACACATACACTATCAGCTTGTGGAATATCACCGGCTTGAAGACAGACGCATCACATACAAGAACAGAGGTCAGGACAATGTTGAGCTGGCAGTATTATACGAACTAAAAAGAGTAATGACACACTGCATTGACAAGAGCAAAGCAGCACAAGAGCTTACAAAATTTCAAAGAGATGTACTTGCACCTCATATCAAGTCCGAGTTTGCAGGAAGTATTCAAAAAATAAACGCACTTATCGACAAGATACCTGAGGAGCTTAAAAACAGTGGCAATCAGTGGTGGTACGCAAAGCAAAGTGAACCCATAAAAAACGAAATTCAGAGCTGCATACGGTCTGTAATAGATGAAAACCCCACATTAAGTATTATGTTCGACACATATCTCCATAAGCTTGACGAAATACAGGCAGCGTTATTTCGCAAAAGATACGGACAAAATTCAAAGTGGGCGAATTATAAAGAAACCCAGCTTTATGGCGAAAACAAAAACGGTAAAGACGGATTTTATTCACGAGTCGGCAATTCGTTTCTGAACATCTGCCGAGAATACTATATGACAAAGGACAAGAACATACAGATCAACAACATCCCAGAGTCGAAAATGTATCTGTCTGAAAAAGCAAGCGATCCTGTGTCTGAGAAGTTGTGGACTGACACCGGCATAAACAACATATCAGAAAAATCAGACGAGTATCTGTCTGAAAATGAAGATGAAGGTTTCTTAGAGTCTGCTGACATTTTGCAAGACAGCTATTATGAACCACAGGACACAAATATGTATCTGTCTGAAAATAAAAAAGATGATTTAGAGGATGCTATGCCTTATGACTCTTTAGAAAACTCTGATATCCCTGATGATTTGGAAATGTACCTATCTTCAAGAAATTATGATGAGTTGTATGAACCAAATGCTCCTGACTACAGTACGGATATTTTTCCGCAAGAGCCTGAAGCGTATCTGTCTGAAAATGATAAAAGCGATCAGGCAGTGGAACGTCTACGCATAGATTGGAGCAAGAACTATAAGCTTGCCCTCGACTATATGTACGGAAATGAACAGAACAAATCAGCAGTCATAAAGAAAGACCCCGAAAAAGCTTTTGAAATACTCTCAATAGAAAGCAAAAGCGGAAATATTCTCGCAACATATGACATAGGCAAGCTTTATGACAGCCAAATGCTAAAATCCAATGACGGCGATACATTAAGTCAGCAATATTACAGCAAAGCCTTTGAGGATTTTCACAAGCTGCTGTCAATAGTAGACATGAGTAATGACAAACGTGATAATTGGACAAAGTCCTATCTCAACTACCGCTTAGGTAAAATGTACGAATATGGGCTTGGCGTTACTCAAGACTATAGCTCAGCTATAGAGCATTATAAGCTTTCTGAAAACAAATATGCTTATTTTGCTCTCGGAAACATATACAAATACGGCTCTGGTGTTGAAACAGACTATGCCAAAGCATTTGACTATTATATGCGCTCACTAAGCAGCAAAGGCGGAATGCCGTTCGCAAGTTATGCCGTAGGACAAGCTTATGAACTTGGACAAGGAGTAGAAAAAGACCTATCAAGTGCGCATAATTTTTACGCTGAAGCTTTAAAAGGTTTAGAGAGAGTATTCACGAAAAACCATGACGATAATATCAGCTACAAGATAGGTATGATGTATCTGAATGGCAAAGGAACGGCTATAGACCTTGAACGTGCTGAAAAATATCTGCTGCTCTCGGCAGACTCCAATAACTATAAAGCACAATATATGCTCGGTAAGCTCTATCAGAGCGACAGCAAAAAAGATCTTCAAAAGGCTGAAAAAGTCCTGATAAAGGGTTCTGAAAACGCACAGGATAAAACAGGATTGTGTGAATATAGTCTTGGCAAGCTGTATCTTTCACAAGAGAGATATGACAAGGCGGCATCATACTTAGAACGTTCAGCAGCAAAAGATAATTACTATGCAGCATACACTCTCGGAAAACTGTATCAAGAGCAATTTAACGATAATACACAGGCTGAGAAATACCTTATTCAAGCTGCCGATCACAAAGACGATACTATGGGTATAGCAGCTTATATCCTCGGCAAGCTGTATCTGTCTGAAAATAACAGACGAAAAGCATTGCAGTATTTCACGAATGCCGCTGACAAAGATAGCATACCTGGAATGTATGCTGCAGGAAAAATTCTTCTTGACAGCAAAAAAACAACAGAAGTTTCAAAATGGATACGCTATCTTTCATCAGCCGCCGATAAGGACTTTGAGCCTGCGATATACACTCTGGGCAAATATTATAGCTCATTCAATAATACAAAAGCTAAAGAATACCTTAAGCGTTCTGCGTTTGAATACAACGATCCAAATGCACAGTATATTCTTGGAAAAGTGTATCTGTCTGAAAATAAAGACGAAATGGCAGAAAAGTGCTTCCGTCAGTGCGCTTTAAACGGCAACAACAGTGGACAGCTCGCTTATGGTTTAATGCTGCTTCGTGACGGTCAAAAGAAAGCAGCATATCAATGGCTGAGAAAGTCAGCACGCTCAGGCAATGACATTGCTAAAAAGATAATAAGCGGTAAAAAAGCGGATATACCATTTGAGTTCAGACTTGCGGGCTGTATGCAGGCGCAGAGGACACTTCTTCATAAATCATCAAGTATGCTGCGCAACGCCCTTAAATCTGAAGAAGCAAAAACCGCACGTCTTATGAGAGAATTTGAGATCGAGCAGGAAATGGCGAAAGCAAAAGAACAATATCATAGCATATAAAGGGGAACTAATATGGATCTTGAAAAACTTAAGCGCATAAAAAATCTTATCATCGCAAAAATTCTTTTTGTATTTGGCTGGATCTATGATCTTGCTATGCGTATTTTAAATGCGGTGAATAAAACACCTATTGAAAAAGACAAAGACCGCAGGAACATCAGAGTAAAGCAGTTTGCCATTGCAACATCGGTAGTCTACATTATCATTAACAGCATTTTCATCTATGTTATAAAGTCATTGAGAAGTATAAGCACCGTCAATGGCAGTGCAGATTATTCAAAAACGCACTTTATGCCGTGGAATATCATTGTTCCACCCGGATTTATGATGTTCATTTTTGAGCTGATTCTTTCTCTTATAGTTGGTCTGGGAATAACGGTAAAGCTGCATACACTCTACCGAATGAAAAATGACAGCAAGAACGTTAAGGGTGACAACAAGTTTATGGAGGACAACGAACTGTTAGATCATTTTCTGGCAGTGCCTATGGATAACATCACTTCAGCAGAAAAGGCAGGAATGCTCATAGGAGAAAGCAACGGCGTCTACTACATCGAACCGGGCACATACAACACAATGACCGTAGGTGCACCACGTTCCGGCAAGGGTGAATGCTATGTGCTGCCAAGCCTGAGGCTTATGGCGAATGCAAAAGAAAAGCCCTCTGTTATCGTTAATGATATGAAAGGCGAGCTGCTTGAACTGACCTATAAGGAATTTGCCAGAAACGGCTACAAGATAGTTACTCTTAACCTTATCGATACGGACCGATCTGATTGTTGGAATCCTCTACAACTTATCATTGACGAGTACCTCACAGCTAAACACGGCAACAATGACTTGTCGCAGACTTCAAAGCTCGTCAGCTCATTCGCTCACTGCCTTACAGACGATACCCAGAGCGAGGCTATATGGACAGACTCCGCAAGGTCGCTGCTCAGTGCCCTTATATACTATTTCTTAGATAAAGGCTATGAGAAAAATGATATGTCCTGCGTTAATATGTTCAGTATCACAACATTCTTTACTGAATTTGGAATTTACAATACTGTTATCGAGGACGAAAGCGGCAACAAGAAAGAAGTCAACGCACTTGATGAGCTTTTCAACGCACTGCCTGTGGGCTGTCTTGCAAGAACATCCTACTCTACGTCAAAGTTTTCTCAAGGCGAAACACGTTCATCGATATATACTGTGCTTTCGGGTGACCTTGAGATCTTTATGACAGATATGGGTGTGCAAAAACTCACATCGAAAAGTGAGATAAAGTTCAATGATCTTATAGATATCGACAGACCCTGCATTATATATATGCTCGTTCCATATGAGGAAAAATCACGATACGTTATCGCCTCGATGTTCGCAGATCAGTCATTTTTGTATCTCGCAAAACAGGCAAGAAAGTTTCCGGACGGAAAACTGCCAAGGAAAATAGAGTATATGTATGACGAGTTCGGACAAATGACTAAGCTGCCTGACCTCAGCAGTAAAATGAATGCCTCACCCGGTGCTAACATTCTTTTCAATCTATTTCTTCAGGACTACGGACAGCTTAAGAAATATGAAAAAGAAGAAGATGGCATAAAAGGCGGCTGTAACATTCAGATATACATATTATCTCTTAATGGCAATACAAACAAAGCGTTTTCTGAAATGATAGGCAATGAAACAGTAAACTATTTGACATTCAGCGGCAGCCTGTACGGATTTTTAGATCACCAGGGCGAACGAGTTGACAGCAAGGCGCTGCTCGATACAACACAGCTCTCAAAGCTGCCGTTCGGCACCGCTATTGTCAAAAAGATGCGATGTGAACCTATAAAGACCAATATTACGCCATATCATCTGCTGCCTAACAAAATGCCACGCATACCTATAGACGAGCTGCCGATAAAATCACGCAACATTGACCTTTCAGCAGCAATGTATCCATATGACGAGCTTTGGGACAGTCTGGGCGTAATAGGTTATCAGTACAGATTAGACAGCCTCAAAAAGACCGCTGAACGTGCTATGAATGACTACTATATGCAGCTAGGCAAGATAGATCAGATAAAGTCAGACGGCAGCACTGTGCCCGAAAGTATGTATAAGGCTGCACTTGAATTTGAGAAAAATGCTGGTGCGGCTCAACGGCAAGTCATAGAATATCAGCAACAGGTGCAAAAGCTAAATGAGTTTCGTGCAAACGAGGCACGAAAGATCTTTGCAGAGGCATATGGAACAAGCGGCTCAGACGAAGAAGATGGTGATTACACCGATCAGGACGAGCTCTATTTTCCGGGAGAATACCCGGACGATGGTCCGTATGTCGATATCACTGCCCTGCTATATAAGATCAACGGACTTGTAGGCAGCGAGCTTGGAGGATTTCTTTCAGATCAGAACTATGCCGCTGCAAGGGGCTACATAAAGAAAATACAGAAACGTCCTGATATACGCAGCAATTTTGTTGCCGATGAATGGACGGCACTGGAACAATACATAAATAACGAGGAATTGAAAAATGCGAATACCTAACAGCTTTGTTACACGTTTTACACAGGCATCAGACTTGAAGCTTGCCTGTGTATTCTATAGTCTTATCCACAAGAATACAAAAAGAAATCTGCTTGGCTATGAGATCACAGTCAAGCAGTCAACCCTTATGTCACTATGCGGTTGTTCGTTGTCAACGGTAAAGCGTACAGTCAGTTCTCTCAGCAAATGCGGTTTCATAAAATCACAGAAACGTCAAATGACTACACCCGGCAAGCTCGGAACATATACATACACTATTGATGCCGTATCTACAGCTTCTAAATATTTCACCATGGATAAAAAGCTTATGAGCAGATTGAATGGAAATGAATTCAGAGTTTATGCAGTGTGCTGTAAGCTGGCTGACAGCTCGCACAAGAGTTTTTTCCAAAGCTATAATGATCTATCTAAGCTTCTTGGCATGAGCCGTCAGGACGTTCTCAGGACGATAGAAAAGCTTGTAAAAGGCAAATTCATTCGTAAGAAGAAAATCAGAAATCGTGTAGGTGATTTTACAGACAACACATATACTGTCTGCATATATGTTCCTCACAGCAGAATAAAAAAAGCCCCCCGCCGCTCAAGCAGGAGGCAGAGCATTCATTGCTTTACAATGAACACACCCATTAAAAACACAAGTTCATTGTATAACAAAAGTTCGGCTTTGTCAATAGGTTTTAAGAAAAAAATGCGGCTTTCGGAGATTTTTTTCTTAAAAAGGGGTAGTGGGTAAAATGAACTGTCTATAACTGACCCATTCTTGATTATCTGTCTGAAAACAGATATTTGATGTTTCTGTATCTATACTTGAATTATTTTTTTAGAATATGCACGCTTTTTATCAAATTTCGCCTTCTTTTTCAGACAGATATTGCTTTGCTGCTGTAAAAATCTCTGCTTTTGTTGTAATATATTATATATTCTAAAAACAAAGGGGATCATTATGACAACTATTGAAGAATTAATCAGCGAAAAGGAAGAGCTTGAAAGGCTTGTGGTAAAGCTTGCTGCAGAAAATCAGCAGCTCAAGGACGAGATTTCTGAGAAAAAGGCAAATGATATTCTATTTGCAGATCTGATCGAGCAATGGCTCAAAAGCCGAAAGATGGCGGTAAAAATCAACACCTATGAGGCATATCGTTCACAAGTGTATGTGCACATCGTGCCATACTTTCGCAGCAAAGGCACAATGCTTTCAGAGATCACGCCCGGTGTGCTTGAGGAATATTATCTAGTCAAATACAACGCCGGTCTATCGGGCTTAACGATACGCAAACATCACTCGAACATCAAAATGGCACTTAGATATGCGGTCAAGAACAGTTTGACAGACCACAATGCAGCCTTGCTTGCGGAACTTCCCTGCACTGACCGTTACTGTGGAAATTTCATAAGCACAGATCAATTTGAGATAATTCTTAACAAGGTCAAAAATACCGATATCTACACGCCTGTGTTTCTGGCAGGAACTATGGGACTCAGACGCAGCGAGGTTCTGGGTCTGCGTTGGTCAGACATAAACTTTGAAACGCAGACTATGTGCATACAGCATACTATAGTCAAATGCATCAAAGATCACAAGATAACTTTGGTGTTTTCAGACGTTCCAAAAACCAGAGCAAGCCGCAGAACCTTGCCTCTCCCCTCAGGCGTGCTCAGATACCTCAAGGAACTTAGGCGCAGGCAGTGCGATAATTACACGGCTCATCGTGACAAGTATTCGCGAGAATATCTTAAATACATATGCGTTGACGATATGGGGCTGATCGTCAAGCCCGACGATCTGTCTGTTGGTTTCGGCAGGATAATGGCAGAAATGAATTTCCGCTGCCGTTTCCACGATCTTCGTCATACCTGTGCGTCACTGTTGGTTCAGCACGGCATTGAGCTAAAGTCCGTGTCGGTCTGGCTCGGTCACAGCAGCATAGCTGTCACCAGCGATATATACACGCACCTTACATATCGTGAAAAGCTGAAAGTCGCTGAAACAATCGATGAGTATATGAAAGATGTCAATGTGTCACGGTGACACATTAGATAAGAGGCTTAGTTTTTAATACGTGTTGACAAAATACGTGCAATGTGATATAATATATATGGTGGTGATAGAATGACGTTCAAAGAAATGGATAGGCTACTTAAAGAAGCTGGATGGTATTATGACGGTGCAAGAGGTTCTCACTTCAAATATAAACATAAGAGTAAAAATGGAATCGTCATTGTTCCCAACCACAAAGGAGATATTCCAAAAGGAACGGCAAACGCAATTTTAAAACAGGCAGGGCTTAAATAAGCCCTTGCCTTGTTATCGATGAAAGGTGGTATAAATATGTTATCAATGTATCCGGCTTGTTTTTACAAAGAAAAAGAAGGTGGCTATTCTGTCATATTTCCTGTTCTCGGAATTGCCACTTGCGGCGATGACATCAATCAAGCTATGAGTATGGCAGTTGATTGCCTTGCCGGTTATTTGTATGAGTTAAAACTCAGCAAGAAAGAAGTTCCTGCTGCACCTGATATGGATAAGATCGATATCGATGCAGAATATAACGATTATGAAAGTGCTTTTGTAAATATGGTAACCGTCGATGTTGATGAGTATGCGAAAAAGCACTTTGAAAAGTCTGTCAAGAAAACTTTGACCATTCCCTCCTGGTTAAATGAACTTGCTGTTGCCAACGGCATAAATTTTTCGCAAGTTCTTCAGACTGCTCTTAAGGATAAGCTGAATGTAAATTAATAAATCAGAATGCTTATAAATATAATTCTATGCCGAAAGGATCACTATGACAAATTTTAATGATTTTCTTGATGAACAGTTAAAAGATCCTAAGCTCAAAGCGGAATATGACGCACTTGAACCTGAGTTCACAATAATTCAAACACTGATAAACGCTCGTAAAAAGAGCGGCATAACACAAAGTGAGCTTTCAAAGCTTACTGGAATTGCACAAGGCGATATAAGCAACATTGAAACAGGGAATGCCAATCCTTCAATAAAAACGCTTCAAAGACTTGCCGCCGCTTTAGGCAAAAAACTTAAAATAGAATTTGTATAAAAGAACCCCTAGTGTGTCACCTAGTGTGTCACGGTGACACACTAGGGGCTTTTTGCATTTATATATAAAAGATATATTTCCCACCATTAATTTCCGCAAAAGTATTGACAAATTGACAAAATGGTGGTATAATTAATATACAGAGAAAATTTAGAGGGCATAAAAAATTGCACCCTCTATGGCTTATAAACTCTTGGCGGAGATTATAAGCCCAGCAGCACAGATGTTACAGCAACTGTGGAGCTTTCAGAGAATGCTATCCTCGTGCTCTATTATAGCACGTTGGAAATAGATTGTCAAGGGCTTTTCACGATGTCAAACATCTGGAAAGCTCTTTTTGCTTTTAGCTGCTGATTCAACTCATCAAAAATGCAGCTTGAAAATCAAATATCGTAAGTCCTCAAATAAGATTGAGATGAGGTCAACTGATGTGAAACACAAGCACAACAAGACATTGAGTTGTCTTTAAGTCGCTTTGAGCCATGACGTTCGTTACTGTTCAATCACGCCGATCAGGCATCCTTAACATTTCAGAACATGAACACGAGCCAGCCAGTAACAGTTAAGCTAACTGCAAGCCTATGTGCCGACGCCACTATGGATTAACATCAGATGATTCGCCCAAGCTCCACAATGTGCAGCTGCCTTGACAAGGTCTAAGAGCGAAACGAAACAAATGTCACAAAACATATCCTAGCTTGTTACTACAAGCTTTCATATATGCTCAGCAAGGATACTTAAAGATACTTGCTGAGGAAAGTCCACGCTTTTATACACTGTGGATTTTCCTTTGTGAGTATCGAAAATGATTGGTGCGCCAGAAGGGACTCGAACCCCCGACCTACTGGTTCGTAGCCAGTCACTCTATCCAGCTGAGCTACTGGCGCATTCAACTCTAATATTATATCATATGCAAGCACCCTTGTCAACAAGTTAATTGAATTTCTCCACTTATTTTACAGAATGTTCACATCGTTTCTTGTAGCTTCACACCTTTATCCACCCTTTAAATGCCATTGTTTTTCACACTTTTTGTCAATCAAGTGTTTGTAATCATTTGTAATACTTTTTCGGCAAACTGCTCTGTTTTTAACCGGAATTTTTGTAGATTATTTATCATTCTATGCCCTTGACTTATATTCTGATTGTGGTATAATAGTAAATGTTCAATATTATGTTGTAATAAAAGAAGTCAACCACAATATATAGTGGTTGAGCAGGATAGAATGAAAGGAAGAGTATAGGTGAAGATAATAAAAAGAAGCGGCGCTGAGAATACGTTCGATAAGGAAAAGATAGAAAATGCCGTTGCGAAAGCTAATATCACTGTGGAGGAAAAGGATAGGCTCTCTGAGGGAGAAATAGGAGAGATAGCACAGAATATAGAGGACAAATGCTCTGAAATGAATAGGGCTATGGACGTTGAAACTATTCAGGACTGGGTGGAAGCCGATATCATGCGCCACGGCAAGTATACAGTGGCAAAGCATTATATCACCTACCGCTATGAGCGTTCTATCGTCAGACAGGCTAATACTACTGACAAGCAGATACTTTCTCTTCTTAACTTCGAGAACGAGGAAGTCAAGCAGGAAAATTCCAATAAGAACCCTACTGTCAATTCAGTTCAGAGGGATTATATGGCAGGTGAAGTGAGCAAGGATATCACAAGAAGATTTTTGCTTCCTGACGATATAGTTGAGGCTCACGAAAAAGGTCTGATACATTTCCACGACGCCGATTATTTCGCTCAGCATATGCACAACTGCTGTCTTGTAAATCTTGAGGATATGCTCCAGAACGGCACTGTTATAAGCGAGGTCATGATAGAAAAGCCACACAGCTTCTCTACAGCCTGCAATATCGCTACACAATCTATCGCTCAGATAGCTTCTTCACAGTATGGCGGACAGAGTATCACACTTTCCCACCTTGCTCCGTTCGTTCAGATATCCCGTGATAAATATCGCCGTGAGGTAAAAAAAGAGTTCGCAGAGCTTAATATCCCTGCCGACGAGGATACTATAAATAAGGTAGCCGAAATGAGAGTAAAGGCTGAGATAGTTCAGGGCGTTCAGATGATACAGTATCAGGTCATCACTCTTATGACAACAAATGGTCAAGCACCTTTCGTTACTGTTTTCATGTACCTTGACGAGGTGCCGGAGGGGCAGACAAGAGATGACCTTGCGGCTATCATAGAGGAAATGCTCAGACAGCGTATCCAAGGCGTAAAGAACGAAAAGGGTGTCTATATAACACCTGCGTTCCCTAAGCTAATATATGTCCTTGAAGAGGACAACATAAGAGAAGGCTCAAAATATTGGGAGCTTACAAAGCTTGCTGCAAAGTGTACCGCAAAGAGAATGGTGCCTGACTATATAAGCGAAAAGAAAATGAAAGAGCTTAAGGTAGACAAGAACGGCAATGGTCAGTGCTACCCTTGCATGGGCTGCAGAAGCTTCCTTACAACATATCTTGACGAAAACGGCAAGCCTAAATATTACGGCAGATTCAATCAGGGCGTTGTTACAATAAACCTTGTGGACGTTGCCTGCTCGTCATATAAGGATATGGATAAGTTCTGGAAGATATTTGATGAAAGACTTGAACTTTGCAGACGTGCGCTTATGCTCCGTCACGAAAGACTTAAAGGCACTCCGTCAGACGTTGCGCCTATCCTTTGGCAGAACGGTGCATTGGCAAGGCTTAAAAAGGGCGAAACTATCGATAAGCTCCTGTTCGGCGGATATTCCACCATATCACTTGGCTATGCAGGTCTTTGCGAATGCGTAAGATACATGACGGGCAAGTCACACACAGACCCTTCAGCAACGCCTTTTGCACTTGAAGTTATGCAGCACCTTAATGACGCCTGCGCAAAGTGGAGAGCAGAAACAAACATAGATTTCAGCCTTTACGGCACGCCATTGGAGTCCACAACATACAAATTTGCAAGATGTTTGCAGAAGCGTTTCGGTGTTATCGAGGGTGTAACAGACAGAAACTACATCACAAACAGCTATCATATCCATGTTACCGAGAACATCGACGCATTTGACAAGCTCACCTTTGAGTCACAGTTCCAGGCTCTCTCACCAGGAGGAGCTATCAGCTATGTGGAAGTGCCGAATATGCAGAACAACATAGAGGCTGTTCTTGCAGTTATGCAGCATATTTACGACAACATCATGTATGCAGAGCTTAACACAAAGAGCGACTACTGTCAGAAGTGCGGTTTTGACGGTGAGATAAAGATAGTAGAAGATGACGGCAAGCTTGTATGGGAGTGTCCGAACTGTGGCAACAGAGATCAGAACACTCTGAACGTTGCAAGGCGCACCTGTGGCTACATCGGCACGCAGTTCTGGAATCAGGGCAGGACTCAAGAGATAAAGGAGAGAGTTTTGCATTTGTGATTCCCCAAAAATGGAATTGTGGCGATTTAAAACCCAAAATTTTTTTCTAGCGAAATCGCAAAATTTTGAACATTATAGCCGTTAAAACTCAAAAGTTCAAAAATCAAAACTCGTCAAAAAAATGAACATTATAGCAAGGAAAACTCAAAAACTCAAAACTGCAAAATCCGAAAATAATGAACATTATTATTGACATAAAACAGCAAACAGCATATAACTATCGGGGCAATACAAAATCGTATTGCCCTGCGTTGTATGTATGAAAGGAGCGGAAAATGAATTATTGTGAGATAAAGAAAACCGATATTGCCAATGGCTCAGGTGTGAGGGTCACGCTGTTCGTATCAGGTTGCAGACACCACTGCAAAGGCTGTTTTCAGCCTGACACTTGGAACTTTGACTACGGCAAGCCTTTCACAGATACCACCGCAGACGAGATAATTAACGCCCTCTCAAAGGGCTATATAAAAGGGCTTACGCTCCTTGGCGGCGAGCCTATGGAGCCTGAGAACCAGCCTGAGCTTACAAAGCTCCTCCGCCGTGTGAAAACAGAACTTCCCGACAAGGACGTGTGGTGCTACACAGGCTGTACCCTTGAAACTGACCTGCTTGCAGGCTCAAAGTCCCCATACAGAACGCAGTACACAGACGAAATGCTGAGCCTTATCGACTACCTCGTTGACGGCGAATTTGTTCTCGAAAAGAAAAACATCTCACTGAAATTCAGAGGATCTGAAAATCAGAGGATACTTCATAAAGAGGACGGCATTTGGCTGCCTTGCGAAGATATGTAAAACAAAACCGCTCCCCGTGACATCACGAAGAGCGGTTTTTTATACAAATTGTAGGGGGACGGCGTCCTCGACGTCCCATTTATTGACCATGTGTCATGCTCTTGACCTTACTTTTCAGACTTTGTAAAGAATATCGCCTTTATAAGCTGGATAACGAGCATAGAGCCAAAGCTTAGAATGTATATCCACGCAAACTGCATACCTGTCATGTCTGCTATCTTGAAAAGTCCTTTAAGCGGTGGAACAAGCAGAACGGAGTTTAAAAATACCATTCCAAGACCGAACGCCATAAGACCAAACTTGTTGTTGAAAAAGTCCTTTGAGAAGATAACAGGTCCTTTTTTCTTGCAGGAGAATCCGTGGAACAATCTTGCAGAGCAAAGCACTGCGAATGCCATCGTCATACCAAGAGCTGCGCTTGTCTTGTTTCCCATAAGGAAAGCCGAAGCTACTGCTATCGCTATAACTACGCCATACAATGCTATCTCGCCCAGGAAAGGACGTGTGAGTATAGATTCGTTTGCGTTTCTTGGCTTGCGTTTCATGACCTCTTCGGAGTGAGGTTCAAGACCCAAACCGATAGCAGGAAGCGAGTCTGTAAGCAGATTAATAAACAGCAAATGTATTGCCGCAAACGGAACAGGAAGTCCAAGCAGTGAGTTGAAAAGCACCACAAGAATTGCCGCAAAGTTGCCCGAAAGCAGGAAGAGTATAGCCTTTTTAATGTTCTCGTAAATGTTTCTGCCGTTTCTTATGGCCTTGACTATAGTTGCAAAGTTATCGTCTGCAAGCACCATTGAGGCAGCGTCCTTTGAAACCTCAGTTCCTGTGATGCCCATTGCAACGCCCACATCAGCCTGCTTTAACGCAGGTGCGTCGTTCACTCCGTCGCCTGTCATGGAAACTATACAGCCGTTTGCCTGCCAAGCCTTTACGATCCTTATTTTATGCTCAGGTGTAACACGAGCGTAAACAGCCTTGTCCTTTACAAAGTCGACAAGCTCTTCGTCTGAATAAGCGTCAAGCTCGTGACCCTCGACAGCCTTTGAGTTGTCGTCAAGAATACCTATCTCACGGGCAATAGCCGAAGCCGTAACGATATGGTCGCCTGTTATCATGACTGGCTTTATGCCTGCCTTGCGGCATTCCGCAACAGCCGCCTTTGATTCCTCTCTCGGAGGATCCATCATAGCAATAAGACCGACAAACTCCAATCCGTCCTCGTCCTCTGGACATACGGTATCCTTGTCGAATTTTTTCTCTGCAAATGCAAGTATACGCAAACCTTTTTCCGAAAGCTCTGCCACACGCTGAGTTATAACAGCCTTTTCCTCGTCGCTTGAAGTTATCCTGTTTATAAGAACGTCAGCCGCACCCTTTACATAAAGCACCTTTTCGCCGTCGATAACGTGCAGAGTTGACATAAGCTTTCTGTCTGAATCAAATGGTATCTCAGAAATTCTAGGGAGATCTTCCCTCACCTTGTCAGTGTCGATACCAAGCTTTGTGCCAAAATTGATAAGAGCCGTTTCAGTAGGGTCGCCTATCTCAACGCCGTCCTTACAGCTTGAATCGTTGCAAAGGATCATGGCTCTTGTCATAGTCTTGACCTTTTCATCGTCAATATCAACAGCGTCAGTGTCGATTATCCTGCCGTCTACCATTATTTTTCTGACTGTCATCTTGTTCTGAGTAAGAGTACCGGTCTTGTCAGAGCATATTACAGAAACACTGCCCAAGCCCTCAACAGCTTGAAGCTTTCTTATGATAGCGTTTTCCTTTGACATTTTCTGTGTGCCGAAAGAAAGCACAATAGTAACGATAGAGCTGAGAGCCTCAGGAATAGCCGCAACAGCAAGTGCGATAGCAAACATGAACGAATCCATAAGCTTGCCGCCACGAAGCACACTAAGTCCGAACACTACTGCACAGACAATAAGTATAGCAATGGAAAGCTTTTTGCCGAACTCGTCAAGCGTGTTCTGGAGAGGCGTTTTTCTCTCTGATGCGTTTTGGATAAGCGAAGCTATCTTGCCCACCTCAGTGTCCATACCAACCTCAGTGACAAACATTTTTCCTCTGCCGTATGTGACAAAAGAGCCTGAATAAACCATGTTAGCACGCTCAGCAAGAGGCTTTTCGCCCTCTATATCGCTCATATCCTTGTCGATATTAACGCTCTCGCCTGTGAGTGCCGACTCGTTCACCTGAACAGACGCACATTCTATCAGCCTGCCGTCTGCACATATCTGGTCGCCTGCTTCGATAAGAAGAATGTCGCCCACTGCGATCTCCTCAGATGGGATAATGACCTTTTCACCGTTACGAAGCGCCTTAGCCGTCGGCGCAGAAAGCTTTTTAAGGTTCGTCAGTGACTTTTCAGCCTTGACGGTCTGAACTGTACCCAAAATAGCGTTCATTGTGATAACAACAAGAATTACCGCACAGCTCTCAACGTCTTTCATGAAAGCTGAAACTATCGCAGCAATAATGAGTATAAGCACAAGGAAGTCCTTATACTGCTCTAAAAAAATCATGGGAATGGACTTTTTCTTGCCCTCCGTGATAACATTTCGTCCGAACTTTTCGCAGTTTTTCACTGCCTGCTCGGTTGAAAGACCATTTTCACCTGATGAAAACTCAGTGTAAAGCTGGTCAAGTTTTTTCTGATACTGCTTCATAAAATACCACCTTTTTTATTTTTTCCTGTAAGCATTGCCGATATACCCTTCAAAGCCTCCTTTTCTCATAGGCTCAGTAAAATAAACGCATAAAAAATCGGCAAGACGTTTATTGGGTAAACTGCGCCTGTGGCAATTTAATCAATAAAAGTCTCGCCGTTTAGATATGCAGCGGTCCCTCATCGGAACGTATTGACGCAAACATAAACGGATCTCTCCGCCAGCTACTCTCTTTTACTATGAGGTTATTATAACCTATATTTTTGATTTTGTCAATAGTTTTTTATATATTTTATTGTACATTTGCAACGCTTCATATCATCAAAAAAGTGGGTCTTTGAGACCTGACTTTTGTATAAAAAGTCCTTGGACATATGAAAAAATATATGGTATAATAATTATAACAATGAGCAGCGACAGCGTAAGTCCGATTGTATTCGGACTTGTGCTGTTTTTTTATGCGCAAAAAACGGGAGGTAATGAAATATGAGCGAAGAAGCTCTGAAAGAAAACAAGATGGGCGTTATGCCCATGCCGAAACTCATGCTGAGCATGGGTCTGCCTATGATAATTTCAATGATAGTTCAGGCGTTTTACAATATCGTTGACAGCTATTTCGTAAGCAGGATAACAGATGATACAGTTGAGCACATAGGCGAATATGCCGTAAACGCCCTAACCCTTGCATACCCTGTCCAGCTTTTGATAATCGCTGTAGGCGTAGGCACAGGCGTTGGAATAAATGCCTTGCTCTCCAGAAGCCTTGGAGAAAAGAATTTTGAGCGTGCAGGCAAAATAGCAGGCAACGCCATTTTCATAGGTCTTTGCACCTACATCGTGTTCATGCTGTTCGGATTTTTCGGCACTGACGCATTTTTGAAAACACAGACCCATGATAGTCTTGCTCTAAAGCTTGGGGGCGAATATCTAGGCATATGCTGTGTGTTGTCATTCGGTGCAGTAGGTTCAATGATATTTGAAAAGCTTTTGCAGGCAACAGGCAAAACTATCCATTCCACCATTGCTCAGCTTGTAGGCGCAATAGCCAACATCGTCCTTGACCCTGTCCTGATCTTCGGTCTTGGCCCTTTCCCAGAGCTTGGAGTAAAAGGTGCGGCATATGCCACTGTCATCGGTCAGGTACTCACAATGGTCATAGGCGGCGTGCTTCATTTTGTGTGCAACAAAGAGATACCAAGCGGCATGAGGTATTTTATACCCCAGCGCAAAATGATAACAAACATTTATAGAATAGGCATTCCCGCCATAATAATACAGGCTCTTATGTCCGTCATGACCTACGGTCTTAATGTCATACTCAACAGGATAGGTCAATCCGCCGTAACAGCCTATGGTATCTATTATAAAATACAGCAGTTCGTATTCTTTGCATCATTCGGCATGAACAACACTATCATTCCGGTTGTATCATACAACTACGGCAAAGGGGACAAAGCAAGAGTTCGTTCAGGCATAAAATACGGTATGCTCTACACGTTGGGACTCATGCTCCTTGGCATTATAGGCTTGCAGCTTTTTGCTTCTCAGATATGCCATGTATTCTCACTGTCAGCGGATACGGAGATATTCGCCACCTACGCCATAAGGATAATCACTTTAGGCTATCTTTTTGCAGGTGCAAACATAGCCTATCAGGGAATTTTTCAGGCGCTCGACCATGGCATAGCTTCTCTTGTGCTTTCCCTTATCAGACTTTTAGTTATCCCTCTCCCCGCGGCTTATCTTCTCACCCTTACCTCCTCAGCAGGCAAGATAGTATGGGCAGCCGTTCCGTTCGGCGAGCTTGTAGGCACTGTCGCCGCCATTGTGATAATGGGCAGGATAAAACGTGAGATAAAGCTCAAAGACTAAAACACTGCCCTTGATTATTATTCCAAAAGGTGCTATAATAGCATTGGTGATAATAATGAAAAGGAAAATACTTGTAGGTCTGCTTACCGCCGTTATCTTTTTGGCTTGCGCCCTTGTGATAAATATAACCCCAAAGGTGGAGAAAGGTTCAGTTGTGCTGACCTGTGACGGAAGCAAATATGAGCTTCCCGGCACTGAAAAGACACGATACTGCAACGGCAAGAGCGAGAGCCTTTCCGCTGAAGAGAGCTTTGAAGATCTGCTCTCCTCTGTACCGTCATTTAATATAAAGGCAGATGTAGATAAGGACGGCAATGTTACCCTTAAAACCCCTATGTCCGTAGAAGTCACAGGGGACAGGCTCGGTGACGTGCTTTACACTGTCTACAGCTATGACGGAAAGGTGCTTGCCAAGGAGTCCAAAAAGCTAGAGCTTCCAAAAGAGGATATTGACGGCTGTCTTGTGAAAATAAAAATTACATGGGGCAAGAAAGACACAAGCTATCTTGAAGAAGATTACTGGTTTGCCGCAATGTACAATACTGAAAGATAACAAAAAACGTCGGACGAATTTGAAAACGTCCGACGTTTTGTTTTTTAACATATTTGAAATCCGATTATACCCACCATACAAATAACGCTGCCGATAAATCTCAGCTTTGTGATAGGCTCTTTTCTTATGAGCGCTATAACAAACAGCGAACACAGTATCATAGGCTGGATAAATGACGCACTCGCAAGACTCACAGCAATAACAGCGTTCTCCGCAAGCAGACCTGCCACATTCGGAATCTTTGTAAGCACAACCACCCATGCACCCTTTTGATTTTTCTTGAATATCTCCAAAGGCTTTGCCCTTGGCAGAAGTATGATAGCCATAAGTATAAGCGCAAAGAACAGCGCCATGGTCGAGGATATGTAATTCTCCGACGCTCTTACAACTATGCCGTAACCGTATCTTGCCAAAAGATAGAACACCAGAGGAACAACTATCCTGCGGTAATTTATATTTCCGCTGTCCGTTCTGCCTGATTTTGCGATAAAAACAAGTCCTGCAACAGTAAGTACGATAAAAAGAAACTTGAAAATGCTCGGCTTTTCACCAAGGAAAATATCCGTTGCATAGGACATGAAAAGGGTGATACCAAGCCAAGCCTTAAGCTCAAAGGCTGATATTTCATCAAGGATAATAGCCGAAAGCTTAAATTCAAGGATCTTCGACAAGCACAGCAGACCTATCGCCGCAAAGGATTGCCAGCTAAGCGTAATAGTCCTGTCGAGGAAAGGCAGACAGCAAGCCATGAAAACAGCCGTTGCCGCCGCCATTAAGAATCCAAGCTCATCGCCGTTGAATTTTGCCGTTGAAACAGCGTACTTGTCACTAAGGGAACATATTGTGTAGCATACAACTACAAGTATAAGCAAAAACATTATTTTTTCTTCTTCCTTACTCTATGATTTTCTAAGACCTGTATGCTGTGAAACATACGAAATAATGGGCGACCCAAGGTCGCCCCTACGCAAAGCCGATTTATCAGTTCTTTTTATTTTTCACAAGCCATACTACCGCCAAAATACCAAGTATCACTGAAAACAGCGACGCAACAGCAAGGCATATCCAGCTTGCATACTGACTTTGTATAAATTCGTTCTGCGATTGGCTTCCTATAAGGGTATCTACCCCCGATTGCGAGCCTAACGCTGAGAACAGTATTATAAATGCCATTCTCACATTCATTACGCAGGCTATAACGCTGTAAATATGCACTATACCCTGAAAAAGGCACACTCCGCAGTCGTCCTTTACATAGCTTTTCACTCCAAGCACCGCACATACCACCGACACTGCCGTGTAAATGACAAACGCCGCAAAAAGCACTATCGTTGGCACTTTTGCCCCCTCGGTTTTCACTATCATGCTCATAAGCCCAGCCATACACCCCATGAACACAGCCGCTGCCGCAAGCCCTGCAACAGACCATTTTCTGTATAAAAGTTCTGACTTTTTTATCTGCTCTTTCTTTATCTGCTTAGGCATTTTCTTCCTCCGCCTTCTTGCTTTCAAGCTCCTCTTCGGATATCTTGAAGCGTATCCTGTCTATTTTCTGCTCGTCCTCCATTTTCACTGTCATCTCAAAAGGCGGACAGCTTATAACTTCATTCTGCTCAGGAAGTCTGTCAAGCATATCCATTATCCAGCCACCGAGAGATGTTCTTTCGGTTTCGATAGTATCCTCCGGCAGTCCTATCCTGTCAAGAAAATCCGATACCGAAAGCTCCGCCGACGCTTCGTAAACACCGTCGCTTATTTTCACAAGGGAGGTATCCTCCTCGTCGCTTTCATCATAGATCTCGCCCACAAGCTCCTCTATGATATCCTCAAGGGTACAAATGCCCTCCGTGCCGCCGTATTGGTCTAGCACCACCGCCATATGCACCTTTTTGCGCTGCATCTGCTTCAGGATCTCAGAGATCTTGCGGTTTTCGGTTATGTAAAGTGGCTTGTTCATTATAAGGCTTATGTCTGTCTTGCCCTTGAGATACATTTCAAAAAAGTCAGACTGGTGGATAAGTCCCACAATGTGGTCTAAGTCCTTGTCATACACGGGAAGCCTTGAAAACTTTGTCTGCACAAAGCGTTTTTTTATGCTCTCCATATCCTCATGAAGCTCAACACCCTCGATATTTACTCTAGGCACAAGTATCTCGCTTATGGTTATCTCGTCAAAATCAAGTGCCGAACGCACAAGCTCCGACTCCTGCTCTTCAAGTACGCCCTCGTCCTGTATCTCGTCTATGATATATTTAAGCTCTTCCTCAGTAACAGACGGCTCGCTGTTCTTGTTGCCCACAATCTTTGAAACACCGCTTTTTATGCCCATAAAGATAGCCGTAATAGGTGTGATGATGAACATGAATGCGGAAAGCGGAGCCGCCATAAGAATAGAAAACCGCTCAGAATTTTCCTTTGCAAGGCTCTTAGGCAAGATCTCACCAAAAATAAGCACAAGCACTGTCATGACTACAGTAGCCAGACCCACGCTTCCCTTGCCGAATTTCTCAGTAAAAAGCACAGTTGCAATAGAAGATGAAGAAATGTTCACCACATTGTTTCCCACAAGTATGGCAGTGAGTGCCTTGTCAAAATTATCGCATATGTTCATTGCCTTCTTTGCAGACTTGTTTCCGTCGTCTGCAAGTTTTTTTAGCCTTATCCTGTTGCATGAAGAAAACGCTGTCTCCGTTGCAGAACAAATAGCAGACAGCATAAGAAGCACAGCGATGATAACAACTTTCATAAAATAAAATTATCCTTTCAGGTCAGAGTATAAATTTGCTGCCCTAGTTATAAAAATAGCACTAAAGGCAGTCATGAAAACTGACTACATATAGTTATCATAACATATTTTTTAACCAATTGCAACAGTATTATTGAAAAAACAATGTAAAAGAGTTATAATATTCTTTGTGTTCATAATATTCATATGCACAAAAGGAGATAACAAAAATGGCAAAGAAAGATAAGGACATTTTCGACAAAATAATGGACTGGAAGATATTCGGCTGGTTCAGACCATTTTACGTCAAAAACAAGGAAATGCTTTTGTATCTGTTTTTCGGCGTACTCACCACCGCAGTGAGCTTTGTGACCGCAGGCATCTCAAAAGTACTTTTGGAGCAGGCAGGCATAGGCAAGGGCGGTGTTTCCACCACAAGCACCGTCATATCATGGATATGTGCAGTTACTTTCGCATATGTCACAAACAGGATATGGGTTTTCGAGTCTGAAGCAGAGGGCAAAAAGGCGATAATCTCCGAAGCGGCTTCATTTTACGGCGGCAGAATATTCACACTTCTCGTAGAAATGTTCATGATGTGGCTCGGCTACTCACTTCTCAGCTTCAACTATTGGGTAACAAAGATAGTGGCAAACGTTGTTGTGCTGATACTTAACTATGTCATCAGCAAGCTTGTGGTCTTCAGAAAGAAATAAGCATACATAAAAAGCTGTCGGCAAAAAATGCTGACAGCTTTTTTTCATCAGTTGCCACGTTGCAACCGACTAATCTCTGTACATAAGCGTGACTGCCATTCCGTTTATCACGCCCACTACAACTCCGCACACAATGAAAAACACCTTGATAGGCAGGTCAAGCAGAAGCGAGATAAGCCCGAACACGATAACGAACGCCATTGCTCCGCCTATCTGCACAAGAAACTTTCTTTTCACAAGCACAGGAAAACGCTCAGCAAGCTTTGCGGTCTTGTTACCCTTGTGGTCAATTATCCTGTAAATAAGCTGAGTCAGTGCCATTGGTATTCCGATAAATAAAATTGCTGTTATAAGTTTGTCCATTTTAAATTCCTCCATTTTTCACTTAAATTATAGCTTTTTTGTATCAAAAAAGGCTGCCCAAGACGCAACTCGTCCGTGGGCAGCCTCATTGCTGCATATAAAATTTCTTTTATCAACAATTAAAGAACTCTTACGCCAACAACGCCATCGATAGACTTGAAAGCGTCAGCGTCAACGTCGCCTGTAACATCGAGCATTGTGTAAGCCCAGTCTTTCTTAGACTTGTTTACAAGGTTCTCGATATTTGCGCCCTTGTCAGATACAACAGATGTGATCTGTGCGATAAGTGCAGGAACGTTCTTGTGAAGCACGCAAACAAGGTGGTCGCCTGTTTTAGCAAGCTCTGCATTAGGGAAGTTTACAGAATTCTTGATAGTTCCCTTCTCGATATAGTCGATAAGCTCGTGAGCAGCCATTGTTGCGCAGTTGTCCTCAGACTCAGGTGTGGAAGCGCCAAGGTGTGGCAGAACGATAACATTCTCTTCGCCAAGAACAACATCATCTGCAAAGTCTGTTACATACTTTGCAACCTTTCCGTCCTTGATAGCCTTTACAACTGCCGCACTGTTGATAAGCTCGCCTCTTGCAAGGTTGATAAGACGAACGCCGTCCTTCATCATTGCTATCTGAGCTTCGTCGATAGTGTTCTTTGTGTCAGGTGTATAAGGAACGTGGATAGTGATATAGTCACTGTTCTTGTAAATATCATTGATATCAGCTGTTACCTTTACAGCAGGATCAAGCTGGATAGCTGCGTTTACTGAAAGGAATGGGTCGTAGCCGATAACGTCCATACCAAGTGCAACGGCTGCATTTGCGATCTTTCCGCCGATAGCACCAAGACCTATAACACCAAGTGTCTTGCCCAGTATCTCAGGACCTGCGAACTTAGACTTGCCGCCCTCAACTGTCTTTGGAGCGTCAGGAGTGCCCTTAAGTGATGCAGCCCATGCAGCAGCCTCTGTTATCTTTCTTGAAGCAAGAAGAAGCGCACAAATAGCAAGCTCCTTAACAGCGTTTGAGTTTGCGCCAGGTGTGTTGAATACAACGATTCCCTGCTCTGCGCACTTCTCAACTGGAATATTGTTTACGCCAGCACCTGCTCTTGCAATAGCAAGCAGGCTCTCAGGCATTTCCATATCGTGCATCTTTGCTGAACGTACCATTATAGCGGTAGGATTTTCAGCATTGTCGCTTACTGTGTACTTATCCTTGTCAAAGATATCAGTACCGCAGGTAGCGATCTTATTCAGAGTTAAAACATTATACATTTCAATTACCTCTTTCAAATGGTTTACGAGATCACTCTGACAATCAGGCAACCGACTATCACAATGCCAAAGATCGCAGCTGCAAGCTTAGCCCTCACACTGTTTTTTCTTTGCATTCTTTCACGCCAGTCGTCATGCCGCATAGTGTCAATTGAAGATATCATCTTTAAAAGACGATCAAGCATTCTCAGCCTCGAATTTCTTCATGAACTCAACGAGCTTTTCAACGCCCTCAATAGGCATTGCGTTGTAGATAGAAGCTCTCATACCGCCAACAGTTCTGTGACCCTTGAGGTTTACAAAGCCTGCTGCTGTAGCCTCAGCAACGAACTTCTTGTCAAGCTCAGCGTCGCCTGTTACGAATGGAACGTTCATAAGAGATCTGTCCTCAGGAACAACAGTGCCCTTGAAGAGCTTGCTCTGGTCAAGATAATCATAGAGTATCTTAGCCTTCTTCTCGTTGTGAGCCTTCATAGCCTCAAGACCGCCCATTTTCTTTATCCACTTGAATACCTTGCCGCAGATGTAGATGCCATAGCAAGGAGGTGTATTGTAAAGAGAGTCAGCGTCAGCCTGAGTTTTCCACTTGAGCATTGTAGGTGTTCCCTCGAGAACGTCATCAGTGATAAGATCTTCTCTGATGATAGCAATAACAACGCCGGCAGGACCAACGTTCTTCTGAACGCCGCCGTAAATAACGCCGTACTTTGTTACGTCAACAGGCTCAGACAGGAAGCAGGAAGAAACGTCTGCAACAAGTGTGTGACCCTTTGTGTTAGGCAGAGTCTTGTACTTTGTACCATAGATAGTATTGTTTTCGCAGATATAAACATAGTCAGCGTCCTCTGGGATATCCAGATCTGAACAATCAGGGATATAAGAGAAAGTCTTGTCAGCAGAAGAAGCCACAGCAACAGCCTCGCCGTATTTCTGAGCCTCCTGATAAGCCTTCTTAGCCCACTGACCTGTGATTATGTAAGCCGCTTTCTTGTTCTTCATAAGGTTCATAGGAACGGCTGAGAACTGCTGAGATGCACCGCCCTGAAGGAACAGCACCTTATAGTTATCAGGGATACCCATAAGATCTCTGATGTCCTTTTCAGCTTCCTTGATGATGTCATCGAACGCCTTGGAACGGTGGCTCATCTCCATTACGCTCATACCTGTGCCCTTATAATCGAGCATTTCATCGGCAGCTTCCTTAAGCACTTCCTCAGGGAGTACAGCAGGACCTGCGCTGAAGTTATATACTCTACCCATTGTTAAACCCTCCATATAAATTAGTTTCTTAGTTTCATTATTTATAAAGACTATAAATATATAAATTAATAATAATATTATATGCCTTTTATAAAAAAAAGTCAAGGGCTGTCATATAAAAATACTCACTCGTCATAAGTTTTTGTACATATCAGCACATAAAACAGCCCTGAAAACGTGCATTTTTACACCTTACCCATGCCGTTATATATAATAAGCACTGAAAAGCATGAAAAATCAGAATAATACTAAAGCGTTAAAAAGAGGTTAAAATTTTTGGTATTCCTTGAAATCTCCATATTTGTGTAGTATAATGTAATCAAGAAAATGCGACAGTTGTATAATAATCGGGGAACAATTGTCACTCTCAGGGAAAGAGGATATATATGCAAAAGATATTTTATGTTTCAAGAAATGAGGACAAAGCCCATGATGGAAAAGCCCCGGATATGGACAGATTTCAGCGAGTTGAAAAGCTCAACAGTCTGATTGCGGCAGGCTGGGCTATAAAGGAAATGAAAAGCGAAAACAACAGCACATTCTTTGTGCTTGAGAAAGCAGACTAGACTTAAAATGACGGTATAAGACCGTACCCTGCCAATAACGCAGACACGACGTCCCGCCAACAAGTTCGCCAGGTCTTTCAACAAACTTATAGGACGGTAGCCCCACCGTCCTGTTTTTATGTGCAGATAAATTTTGCGAAAACGTTTTATGGGTATTGCATTTCAGAGAGAAATATTGTATAATTAATGTAATCGTTTTAATGAGTACAAATGATACTATACATATTATAAAGGAGTAAAAAAATATGGCTTATGTAATCGGCGTAGACTGCGGCACAAGCGGCACTAAGACGGTGCTTTTTGACGAAAAGGGTACTGTTATCTCTTCTGTAACTATTGAATATCCTATGTATCAGCCTAAAAACGGCTATGCAGAACAGGATCCTGCTGACTGGGCAAACGCAATGATAAACACTATCAAGGCTGTTATGACCAAAAGCGGCGTAAATAAAGAGGACGTTGCAGGTGTTGGTATCTCTGGACAGATGCACGGACTTGTTATGCTTGACAAGGACGACAACGTTCTTAGAAAGTCCATAATATGGTGCGATCAGAGAACTGCCGCAGAAGTTGAAGAAATGAACGAAAAGCTAGGCAGAGAAAAGCTCATCAAGATAACAGCAAACCCTGCCCTCACAGGCTGGACGGCTGCGAAAATCCTTTGGGTAAAGAACAACGAGCCTGATATATATGAAAAGTGCAGACACATTCTTCTGCCAAAGGACTATCTGAGATTTATCCTCACTGGCGAATATGCAACAGAGGTTTCCGACGCAAGCGGTATGCAGCTTCTTGACGTGCCAAACCGCTGCTGGTCAAAGGAAGTCTGCGATACGCTTGGCATTGATATGTCAATGCTGGGCAAGGTGTACGAGTCATGCGAGGTAACAGGCAAGGTCACAAAGAAAATGGCTGAGCTTACAGGACTTAAAGAGGGTACTATAGTAGTAGGCGGAGCAGGCGACAATGCCGCTGCGGCTATCGGAACAGGCGTTGCAGAGGACGGCAAGGCGTTCACAACTATCGGAACATCAGGTGTTGTATTCGCACACACTTCTTCTATCTCTATCGACCCAAAGGGCAGAGTTCACACCTGCTGTGCAGCAGTACCGAACGCATGGCACGTTATGGGTGTTACACAAGGCGCAGGACTTTCGCTGAAATGGTTTAGGGATAATTTCTGCAATGCAGAGAAAGAAACAGCAAAGTGCATGGGCGTTGACGAATATTATCTCATGGATAAGGAAGCAGAGAAAGTGCCTGTTGGTGCAAACAGACTTCTCTATCTGCCATATCTCATGGGCGAAAGAACACCGCATCTTGACCCTGACGCAAGAGGAGTATTCTTCGGACTTTCCGCAATGCACACAAAGCGTGATATGCTGAGAGCAGTAATGGAGGGCGTATCATACTCCCTGAGAGATTGCGTTGAGGTATTCAGAGAAATGAATATCAACGTATCCGACATGATGGCATGTGGAGGCGGCGGAAGCTCACCGCTGTGGAGATCAATGCTCGCAGATCTTTACAACTGTCCTGTAAAAACAGCTTCATCGAAAGAAGGTCCAGCCCTTGGCGTAGCACTTCTTGCAGCAACAGGCGCAGGCATTTACTCATCAGTACCGGAAGCTTGTAAGGCAGTAGTAAAGACCGACAAGGTACAGCAGCCTGAAGCAGAGCGAGTACCTGAATATGAGAAATACTACAAGCTTTACACAGAGATCTATCCTGCACTGAAAGCAGAATTTGCAAAGCTTGCGAAGATGTAATATAAAACCAAAAGCTCCGATCATTTCGGAGCTTTTTTGTGTTAGAATATTTTGACAACTAAAAAACGGCTCTCCACAATAGCGGAAAGCCGTTTTTTACATATTGGTCGGAGTGACCGGATTTGAACCGACGACCTCTACCACCCCAAGGTAGCGCGCTACCAATCTGCGCCACACCCCGATATCGTATATATTATACCCGATTTGGATACAATAGTCAAGAGTTTTCAGTCAAAATAAAAAAATTGCAAAAAAGGTATTGACATTCACATTCATTTGTGATATAATAAATAAGCACTCAGGAGAGAGCAGTGAAAAACAGTAGAATATCGCGGGATGGAGCAGTTCGGTAGCTCGTCGGGCTCATAACCCGAAGGTCGTTGGTTCAAATCCAGCTCCCGCAACCAATAGTTCCCACGACCGAAGTTAATGTACTTTGTATGTTAATTTCGGTCGTGTTTTTTATATCTATACGAGAAATGAGCAGGCGTATAGCTTTATCATCTGGGCTGTCATGCAAAGCCTTGAGCCAAAGAGAAATCTGATCCGTAGTGTAGTCCTTTGGCATTTCCGTCTTCTTCAATGCCTCTATCTCAGAACGGAGCTGGTTCATCTTCGCACCGATATCCTCGATAACGTCAGCTGGGAGGACACCACTTGACATGTTGGTCATCAAGGTGTCATACTGCTTCTGCTTCTCCGATATCTTAGATGCAACTATCTTTTTGAAGTCAGCGGCTCTCTCAGGCTCTCCGCACTTGTACTTTCGCATAGCATTAGCAATAGCCTTTTGATTTTCTTCACTGAGCAGGGTGCGAAGATATGTCTTAGCGGCGTCATCAACGATATCCATAGATATCATAGGCGCACCGCACTTCTTTGAACAACGATAGTAGTGATATACGTGTCCTTTCTTCGTTGATATGTGTGCGTGCATTTTCGCACCGCATGAGCAGTAGACTAGCCCACTGCATAGATATGATGTCTTGGGTCCACTCTGTTTTCTGCTATCCATAATCTTCTGCACCTCGTCAAATGTTGCCTTGTCGATTATCATCGGCAAGGCATTTTCTATTCTTATAGCATTAGGTTTAGACCTGCGCTTGGATCTATCCTTTTCCTCGTCAACGCAGTATATATATGTTCCTGTGTATTTCTCGTTTCGTAGTATCTCATATACCGCAGAATACTTCAAGGGCTTTCCACGCTTGCCCACAATGCCCACTGCCGCCATTTCTGCGATAATGTCCTTAGTTCCCTCATGATTTTTCACCGCCGCAAAGATCTTGCGGACATATTCCGCTTCATAGGGGTTTATAACATACTTCTGATCAACAATGTCATATCCGAACGGAGGATAGCCACCATTGTGAAGGCCCTTCAGAGCCACCTCACGTTCTCCCTTCTTCGTTTCATTTGCAAGGTTATCTATATAGTATTCTGACATAGACCACATCAGTGCACGCATTATCTTGCTTTCAGGTCCAAGTCCGAAGTCCTGACCTACCGCTATCAGTGTAATGCCCATTTTCTGCAGGCGAGCGTCAAGATTAACGTGTTCGCCCAGTGATCTAGCCACACGATCGTATTTGTGAATAAGAATAGTATCGAAAGTACCCTTATTGCAATCTCTCAACATTCTTTGATACTGCGCACGGCTTGCTGTCATTGACCCCTTACCACTGATAGCCTCATCTGCATATACGGCTACGATATTATATCCCTTAGTGGCGGCGTACTGCCTGCACGCCCTGAGCTGGGCTTCAATACTTTCTTCGGATTGCTTATCCGAAGAGTATCTAGCATATATAACTGCATTGCTCATAGTGTTCTCCTTAAGACTTCAATAACTCTTTTTTCTTAATATCGTATTCTTCCTGCGTTATAGCTCCGCAATCGAGCAGGCTTTTGTATTCCTTTATCTGCTCAGGGATAGATATAACTTTTTCATCAGCAGGATTTGCATTCTGCTGTTTATTATACTGTTCAATTTCGCCCAGCATGGCCATGACCTGCTGGGCGTTTTTATATGCGGCACGATACGTAGCCGTATCCTTGGCAAGCCCCTTCACGTCGAAATGCACATATCTTACCTGAGTGTCAGGATCTATAACCACTTTAATTTTCAGCATATTTGCAAGCTGCTTAGAGCTGTTCTTAGCAGTGCTTGCGCCAACTATAGCACCCGCAGTTCCTGCAAGTATACCGCCGACAACCGCACGCTTGACACCGTTTCCGCCCATTGTTACAGTTTCATCGTCTTCAAGAAGCTCATAGCTCACAAGCTGGTTATACTTATAATCAGCACCACTGCCAAAAGAAAATCGGTGTGCTGCCTTATTTATTCTAAAATACTTATCAAGCACATTATCCTTGTCATTATGTGAAGAAGCTTTCGGCACAGCTTTTTTGTGTGGCTCTGGAAGATCTCCATAAAGAGCGTTACGCACGTCCTTTATGGTTATTTCTATCTTAGGCTTGCTAATGCCAGATCGTTTCAAGCAATCATCACATATATAACCATCTCTGATTCGCTTGTTTTTTGAAAATAAACCAAGATTGCAATGACAGATATTACATTTATTCATATATATCCACTCCTTGCACCTCAAGAAAAAAGTTGGGCTATTCTTTTTCAAAAATTTATATGGTATTAGATATATATAGGAGGTGCATTCTATATATATGAATACTAAAAATTATAAAATCGAATTAAAAAAGATAATGCACGAGAAGCACATGAACGGAAAACAGCTTGCAGAGCTTGCCGAGATAAGCGAAGGAGAGATAAGTAAGATACTGACCGGCAAAGCCAACCCCACAATTGAAGTTATTGCACGTTTGGTTATTGTGCTCAAATGTGATCTTTCTGATTTGGTAAAAATCCTAAAATAAATTTATTATAGGAAATTTTACTGCATTTTTTGCCGAAATATGTTATAACCAGCATAAGGGGATTTAAACATATTTTTTCAAAAAATGAAAAAGAAAGGGGTGAGCAGCATGACTGACGCTGAGCGTAAGGAGCTGCAGGACCAACTGGCAGAAATGATATATTCACTTCTGTTTGAGACCAAGTCCGACGAATAGGGTACCGCCTACATATAGGCAGGCGAATAAGCACTTCACGTTTTGTGGAGTGCTTATTTTTTATTTTTCTTTCCTTTTGGAAGTTTTCCATTTTAAAAACTCCAAATAATCATAAAGATTAGTTAAGTCTTCATCGGAAAGATTGTCAAGAAAAAGGCGAATGTTTTCGATTATTTCGTCTTTTTTCTTTGAGTTCTCGGTAACATTTACCGAGTCCTGATAGAGGTAGTTTGGATCAACTGATAGGACTTTAAAAATATTTAACAGAACATCTTCTTTAGGGCTTGACGTTCCATTCTCATAATTGCATATTGCCGATTTTGTAACGCCAAGCTTGTCAGCTAATTGCTTTTGTGTCATTCCAAGTTGTTCTCGTTTTTCCTTTATTCGTGACCCTAGACTCATATGTTTCCCTCCCTTCTATACTTATATTCTACCACAATAATACAAGTATGTCAAGATAAAAGTACAAGAAATTTGATATTAATATCAAGAATTGTGTACAAATTTTAATGCGAATATTTGTACACTTTTGTACAAGAAACTTGTACAAAACATCTTGACAGTTCAAGAAACTTGTGCTAGAATATATGTAAAGTACAAGAAACTTTAACTAATCCATGAAAGGAGATGTCCATTATGACAAATAAGGCTAAGAAATCAATCGTAGCAGAACAGCTTAAGAAGATCATTGATGACAGAGGTCTTAAGCAGAAGAAAGTTGCCGAAATCCTCGGCTACGACTACAGAACATTCAACAATATGCTGAATGGCTATAAGATGATAACAACTGATGATGTGATTATCATTGCTACGAAGCTTGGTGTTGAGCCTAATCAGCTTTATGGCTGGTCAGCATAATAACGTTTTGTTGACCTCAACAAAACGAAAAAAGAGGTGATACCAATGACAAACCATAAGATAAAAGACTATCATAAGAACCGCCTTGCATTTGAGGTCATAGTCAAGAACTATGAAATGCTCTGCTCCCTGCTGATAGTTCTGAATAAGGAGTATCCTAAGACGTTCTATCCTAAGAAATGCCGCCAATGGATAGACGATTTTGCAGACAACTGCAAAATAGCCAACGAGTGGGACAAGGACGGCGTATATGCCTATAAAATGCAGCAGGCGTGTGAGAATTGCGGCATAGATCTGAACATGGTGGTAACGTTCGTTGAACGTCACTGCAAATGGTTCAATCTCCAGAATAGGGCTGTTCTGGCGGACAACATCAAGTTGGCGCTGGTGCAGACCGCCACAGAGTATGGCGTGGGCGGTAAGCGTATGAAAGCCATTCAGAACGCCATGTTGGAAACGTTCATTGACAATCCAAGGGAGCAGGTCAAGGCGCTGGGCATAGATGACTATATCGAAGAATGCACAGTGGGTCAGGTCGATATCCGCAAGTTCAGAGTCAAAGACAAGGTCAGGACTACCCTGCAGGAGCAGAAAGAAACCGCAGCAGGCTTGGAAGCGTTCCGGCGCTGGTCAGCTGAGAATGTAAAAGAGGGGCAGTAAAGTGAAAGAAACGATTGATATTCCCGTAAGCGTTACATACCGCATAGAGGACGGCAAGATCATAGAAACCCGCCGCAAGGTCAAGAAGATACCGGCTGACGTTATCGCAAGCATTCTTTACCGCCATTTCAAACAGAAAGAGAGGGATAAGAAGTGCTGCACATTATGAAGATAGACGCCATTATCGGCGAAAGAACAAACGCTGAGATAGAAAGAGCCATTAATAAGGCTCAGCTTGTCGGTGACAAGCTATGGCATGGAGATCTGAGCAAAGAAGACCTCCTGAGCTACTACGTGGCGCAGACCATAGAGAAGAATTTGGTGGCTGATATCGAGGAGCGTATCAAAGAGTTGGAGGGTGACAGAGATGTACGCAAAGAATGATACCCGCAGTTCACTGATATCGCAAGCCGTCATCAGAATAGCAACGGATATGGGGATTGAAAGCTATGTCCGAGAGATACGCCACGGCTATTCTATATGTGCCGGTGAATTCGTCATCGTTGACATGGCGGACAATACCAGCGTTAAGATGATAATATCAGATTATGACTATTATCAGCAAATCAAAAGAAATCTGAGAAAATGGAGGAAAAACTATGGCAAAAAAAAACGTAGCCCTTGCACTCAATGAAGATGTCAAGGCGGTTGACTACCTGACAATGAGAGAGCAGAGAGACAAGCATAACAAGCTCGTTACCCGTCGAAAGCGAGAAGATCGCAGAGAGTGCTTCGCAATGGCCTTGCTGACTATCTTCTTTGCATTCATGATAATCGTAGTAATGCTCGGTCTTGGGCAGGTATGGGAGATGATTTACTAATGTATGATTTCAACAACGCAGTCAGACTTAACCGCATAGGTGGTGAATATGTCATCACTGTGGACGGAAAGCCATTGGAAACGTCACTCAGCTCTAATCAGCGCCGTAATCCTCTTATAGCTGTCAGCAGATATGCGTCAGCAATAGGTGAATACCTCAGAGGGAACGTCAAGAAATATCTTGCCGAGAACGAGCTGAACGTAGTCACGGGCTGTAATGTCTGCATGGAGTGTACAGACTGCAAGTTCTATCACCTCAATGACGCTGAGAGCAACTGCCGCCTAGGTGACAACAATGAGTAAGACAGTATACGTCGATAATACTATTTATCGAAAAGAGTCCAAGCAGTTTCCGAACGTCAAGTATCGTTTCAACCTTGCCAATGTCGTGATACATGGTATGTATACCATGTATCTTAAGAGCCGTGGCATACCGAAGACCATAGGGCTTACGGACAAGCAGCGTTTTGATTTTGAGAAACGTGTTCAATCTCTTATCGACAACGGGTCTATCGTAGTGACAGAAGTCGAAGCAGGAACGAAAGGAAAATGAAAATGAGTACCATAGGAATAATACTGTTATCCATAGCGACGCTTATCGTTGCGGATATCGTGATGTACATAGTACTTGGTGCCATTGAAAAGCACTGGGAGAAAAAGTTTAAGGAGGATAAAGATGATATCGAAAGAGGAATTTGAAAAGGCGGTTGAGGTTTGCACTAATTCAGATATGAACTGTGAACAATGTCCGCTTAACAAAAAAATCTATAAATGCGGCGTATTTTTTACCCGTTACATAAAAGAAAACGAGCCTGCACTGTCTGCCAACAGTACAAGCTCGGAGGTATCTGTAAAAGAAGATACCGATAACATACACTTTGATGATAACACAAAAAGGCATATTTGTCAAGCATATAATACCGCTGACGAAGCCTGCGCAAATATGCTCACTATCTACGAAGGAATGTCGGAATGTGAGCAGAGAGCCTTTGATATAGGCGAGGTGTACGGAAAAATATACAGCACGAGGGATAAGCTTGAAACTTCCCTAAAGGAGCTCACAAAGGAGGGGGAGCGTAAATGCCGGTAATAACAGACGTTGACCTGCTATGCTATAATGCTGAACTTGCGGGCGCCAGAAAGCGGCTTGATTACAAATCGCCCCCACCAAGGCATAACGCAGGTCCATGTATTTTTTACAACAGTATAAGGCAAGAGTGCATGGCATTAATCGAGAAGCCAACACAAGAAATTTGCACACGTTGCAAGTTTTTCAAAACCAGAACGGAGGATTATAATGCAGATGAATTCAAATAAACAGAAACCAACATTTGATTGGAGAAAATTTAAGTATGAGAACATAGCTGTTCACGTCAAGACTCAGGAAGAATACGATAACTTTATGAAAGAATGCAAGGCGCAGGGGTTTGCATGGTGCACTGGCAAAGAAGCTGATATGCCCAATCTTTGGCCAGACTGCGCATATGATATGTGCATAATATATGACAATAGTGGGCTTGTAAAAAAGGGACTGCATTATCAAAGACTTGGCTTCTGGAAGGACACGGGATATAGAATAGAAGAATTCGCAAATTTCTATTTTCCAAAAGATTACCAGCCACTTAATTCAAACAGCAATATCCCAGAAGAACAGATAGAATTCTTGGAAAAGCCAACAACGCACACCTTGAAGCTGGAAGAATGCTTCTGTGAAGCAGTTGTCACAGGTAAAAAGTGTTTTGAAATTCGTAAAAATGACAGATGCTTTCAGCCCGGAGACACGATTGAGTTCATTCCAGTTAGTAACGGACATGCTGCCATTAATGTAATATCAAACCACAGATATAGGATAACATATGTCCTAAGTGGTTGGGGGTTGAAGAATGGATATGTTGCATTCGGAATAGAGGAGGTAAAGAGATATGACTAGCTACAGAGAGCAGGCGTTGAAGAAACTCATAAACGAACGAGAGGGCGTTAAGCTTAGCGGTGGAGCATCTGCGAACACAGTGCTGTGTACTATCATTCAGCCTGTCATTGACGCACTTGAAAGCTTCGTCAAGCAGGACGAGGAGTTCGCACAGGCGGTCGCTCAGGGCGGCACACTTCAGAAGTGTTTTGAAGCAGTTTACAAAGCAATTAAGGATAGCAACTTTGCACTATCAGACTTTAAGACTTATGAGACCGCAGCAGGCTTTTTCTTTCCCGGCTGTAAGATACGTTATCACATGGATATAGACCTCTGCGGTAGTGTCAACAAGGAAGCGCCTGAGCAGAAGCGCAAGTCGATCACAGTTTCTTTTGATGACCTTTTCTGAGAGGTGATTGAAAGTGTGGATAAACAATAACAAAGAGCAGTCGCTAGTATATAAGCCTATATTCACAGACTGTCTCACCCATGCCCAGAAAGAAGACGTTGAGGGCTTCCCGCCCCTCAACGTTGACGATTGTGCCGAGATTAATCGTCACTTTACGCCCTATATCTTTTACCGCAGGACTAGCCAAGGGCGCTATACCTGTTTCTGTACGTCCTGCAATCACGAATTTAAGGTCAATAGTAATGATTATGGTGATATATACCACACTGATGATAATATCATCAGGCATAACTATTTGGGTACCTGCCCATGTTGCGGTGTGAAAGCCAAATATAAAGCGGCAGGATATAAGCAAGTTCAATTAAATGAAGTAGTTGATTTCGTCATATATAAAGCCGTTGAAGAAGTGGTATATATATATGCGGCTACGATTCATAAAGACTATAACGAATACGGAACGGAGGACTTCGACAGGAGCCCCAATCTTTGGGTCGATTTTCAAAAGCTTTACGTCCTGCGAAAAGGCAGTGCGGAGGTTTATCGGTCGCATGCCTTATTTCGTCGAAACGGCTGGTATTATATGATAGAGCCTATGAAGAGGAAAATGTGCAGTACATTCAATAACGGATTTGCTGAGCACAGACAAGTATACCTATATAATAATATAATTAAGGATACATTCTTAAAGTATTCAGGCTTTGATTGCTACTGTTGTCGCCACTACATAAGAGAGTATGACCAAGAACGTTATTATACCGCATATGCTATGTATCCGATACTTGAAATGGCGGTTAAAATGAACTGTGACACCATGGTGCAGGATCTGCTTTGGCGCAACAAGAAAAATTATAAGATATTGAATTGGAATGCAACATCACCGAAAAAGTTCTTCAAGCATCTAACGCTGAATGAAGTGAAAGCATTTCTTGAAAATCACACGCCGGCAAGTGTTATAGAGGTATATCAGGACTTCAAGCGCAAAGGTAAGAAGAAAGACATTTTCTACTGCCGAATGTACAGCTATATTACTGATTACTGCACTAGCATTGAAAAAGCGGGCGTTGACCCTGAGCAGGCATTAGAATACCTGAGAAAAGTCATGAAGCACTCTCCTGAAGAAGAGCGTTGTGAGGACGATCACTCAGAGATAAGGCGCCTTGTCAAGCTGTATGATGATTATGCTAACATAGGGCTGAAAATCGGATATGATTTTTCATTAAAAAACATAGCCTTTCCGAGAGACCTGAACGAAGCGCATGATAACGCAGTTGAGAACTTCAACTTCATGGAAGTTGAACGCAAGAGAAAAGAAGCCGCCGAGCGTGAGGAAGCCTATAAGCCCAGATACAAGAAGCTTTGCAAAAAATATAAGGGCTATAGCTATCCAGGCATTCAACTGGTCGTGCCAAAGAATGCCGAAAGCATCATCAAAGAGGGAAAGGACTTGCAAATATGCGTCGGCGGCTATGCTTCAAGGCATTGCAACGGCGCCACGACAATTCTATTCATCAGAAAACCATCTGACCTTGATAAGTCATGGTTTACGATTGAAATAGACAATGCTGACCATATCGTGCAATGCCACGGATTTAAGAATGAACAAGCCAAAGACCCTTTAACGGGCAAGAAGCTTGAAAAGCCTGAAATAATCAAGGCGTTTGAAGTCAACTTCCAAGAGTGGCTGAATAGTCAGAAGAAGCAGAATAAGAGGAGAAAAGCAAGCTAGGAGGAATTACAATGAATGAGATCAAACTCGGTAAGGAGTTTGTATATAATGGTATACGTTTTATATGCCTCGATATTATCGACGGCAATTACTTAGCAATAACGGCTGAGTGTTGGTGTGAAAAGCGTTTTAACGAGGAGTTCAAGGACGGCTGCAACAACTGGGAGAAATCCACTCTCCGCCGCTTTCTTAACGAAGATGTGCTAGAGGGACATTTTAACACGGAGCATCTTATAAAGCAAACGTCTGACCTTGTCGCCGATAACGGTGATAAAGCTTACGGAACGTGTGAAGATTATATAACGCTGCTCACTTGCGACCAGTACCGCAAGTATAGAGATTATGTGCCGCTCTTTGAAGGCTGTATGTGGACGCTTACTCCGTGGAGGTGCGACACCGGCTACGCTTACAACGTGCATATCGTCATCCCGGGGGCTATCGACCACGGCAATGCACACAGCAGTTTCGGGCTTGCCCCGGTTTGTTTATTTAATTCTGATAATCTCACATTGCACTGACAGGTGCAGCTTATACCCGCTGAATAACTAACCAAAATAGGAGGAAACGCAATGGAAAACACAGAAATTACAGTATCTATGAAAACGGCTATGGCAGAACATCAGCATATATGTGAATGCTACAGAACAGCCGCAACGGCTATCGTAGAAATGGGCAGGTCACTGAAGAATATCAGAGATTACAAGCTCTACATAGCACTTGGCTATGAGTCTTTCAAAAACTATCTTGAAAGCAATGGAGATTACACGTTCAAAGAACGTCAGGCATATACCTATATCAAGCTCTATGAGGATAACAGTACAAAGTTTCTCGAAGAACACGCAAGTATAGGTGTAACAAAGCTGGAGCTTCTCTCCAAGCTTCCGGAGTACGAACGTGAAGAATTCGCTGACACACATGACCTTGGCGGAATGACAGTTGAAGAAGTCAAGAAGCTAATCAAAGAAAAGCAGGCATTAGGCGAACAACTGACATTCCTTGAGGAGGAGAAGAAGGAACAGACAGAAAGCGCCGAATCTCTCAGAGCTGAGCTTGAAGAACTGAGAGAAAAGCTTAAGCAGGCCGAGGACAAGCCTATCGAGGTAGTTAAGAGAGACCTCGACGAAGAAGAGATTGACAAGATAAGGCTGTCTGTCCGTCAGGAACTTCACGCTGAGCATATGAAAGAGCTGAATTCGCTGAAGAAGTCAAGCCGTGAAGCCGTGAAGGCGGCAGAAGCTGAAAAAGATAACGTCCTCAAAGAAGCGCAGGCAGAACGTGACAATGCAGTTAAGGAAGCCGTAGCTAAGTATGAGACCGCCCTCAGTAAGGCTAAGGCTGAGGCAGAAGAAGCGGACCACGCCAAGGCAGAGCTGGAAAAGAAATTGAAGTCAGGCAATGCAGACGAAGCAAGGGTTGCACTGAAGATCATCTTTGAAAACGTTCAGAAAGGGCTTACGGAATTCATTGAAAAAATCAATGATATTGAAGACCCACAGACCAAGGAAAAGTTCATTACTGTCACAAGCCAGTGGCTCAGACAGGCGGCTGATGACCTTGAGGGGTGATGTTTGGAAAGCGGGACATAGATGACAACAGAAATAATCAACAATCTGTTCGGCATAAAAGAAAGTTTTGAACTTCCGCAGGCACTTCTTGCGAAACTTCTTGACAAAGTTGAAAAAGACAAGCTATGTAAGGAATTTGTCAAGCAAAGAGTCATGGCAATGTTTCAAGAAATATCATTTGGAGGGAATGTTCCCGTAACAAGAGCACAAAAGTTTGAGGAGGAATAAGCAATGATGAAAATAAAACCCGAATACATATTCCCGCTCCTGCTGATTCTGCTAGACGTGGGAGCGGCTAGCATATACGCTGTGCAAAAGGACTACAAGAAATCCGTCTATTGGATAGCGGCGGCCGTGCTGAATGTGACAGTCACTTTTTAGGGGGGGTGAGCTAATGACCGGAGGTAAGGAACAGATAATGCAAGCTAGGCGTTTCATAACCGGGGGAAAAGACGTTAATGCTGCCGTCTGTTGCTCTTGTGGTGTCAAGGCGGGCACAACTGAAATGAAGAGAGCGATTAAGACCACATTCACAGACTTTCCTCAGTTAGTTCTTACGCCTAGCACCATGATATGTGCAGAGTGTGAGAGAGCCTATAACGATAAAAACCTGCGCTTCAAGCCAATATATTCAGACAAGCGTGGTGAATATAGAATTATTGACCGAGCAGAAGTCCTTGATCTCATATGCAATCCACAAGATGAATGGGTACTGTCAGTACCCTATTCGTTCAAAAAGCACCATTGGCTATATGCTGGGCTATCAGATAAGCACACGGCATATATAGGCACTGACGATAGAACGATTATTGTCGAATATGACAAGATTAACATAGTAGAGCTTGTCAATTCCGTTAAAGATTGTATTGCATACGGAGTGCCCAGGAAAGAGCTTAAGGCGGGCAAATATTCAGTCTTCACTCTCGTCAAGTTTCCGTTTCTGAATACGTGTGAAGAGTTTTTCGAGCAAGCACGTCCCTGTGGACTAATAGATCTGATAGTGCAGTATACCCCCGCCGTAAAGGATAAGAAAACATTTGAAAGGAAAGAGGAGAACACAATGCTTACAAGTGCAGAGAGCAACGCAGTAACGCTTCTTGGCTGCATAGCCAAGTCATCAAGGTATCGTGCAGAGAACGGATTGCAGTTCTGGGACGGATTCTTTGAGCGCCGTATCAACCGTTTTAAGTCGCTTGACGCTCACGAGTTCGTCAGCAAGCTGTCAGAAGCAGTCGGATCAATCAATAACGGCGGTTATGCCGAAATGGTAAGAGATATGTCAGAAGATGATCTGAACGATATGATGGCAGTCATTCGTTCAAAGACACATCTGATAGTCGCTATAGTTTATGCAGAAAAGGACAGGGATTAATATGAATTTAAAAATAATTGCAAAATCACCGATAGCGCATGGCGCATTCACTGAGGGTATCGGAAACGGAAACATTGCAGAATTCCGCAAGATACCGGTCATGTTCAAGGGGAAGAAGATAGACATTCCTACAATTAGCGGCAACGCCGTGAGGGGTGTTATCCGCAGAGAGCTGGCAAGAGAATTTTTCGCCAAGAATGCCAACGTCCTCGAGATGTTGGACAACAAGAAGAAGGACAAGCTATATGCTATCCTCGGCAATGGTGGCGCACTGGGATCTAACCTCAGTGCAACAGTAGATCCGAATGCTATCCGAGAAATACGTAAGCAACTGCCTATTCTTTCACTGCTTGGAAGCAGCTGTTATAAGTATATGATCAATGGTATGTGCAATATCGGCTTTTTCAAGGTCGATTGCTCTGAGCTTGAAACGGGTGATACTCGTCTGAATGACTTGCTTGCAGAGATCAGTGAAACACGCCATGTTGATAAGAATATCATCAACGCAGAAGAAGCAGGAATTAAGCCTATGCCATATGTGACAGAGGTCGTTATTGAGGGTGCAACGTTCTCAGGGTCGGTGTCTTTCGCACCTATGGCCACGGAGATTGAGAGGTCCTGCCTTGCACATGGAATTAATCTTCTCAACCACATAGGTGGAAAAAGCGGGCGTGGATATGGTCAGATAGCCATTGAAACGGACGAACCACTGAATGACACACTATATAATGAAAACATCTGCAACATAGATGTTGATTTTATTGCGAAATTCATAGGTGATATATCATGATTTATGAGATAAGGCTGAATGTATCTGCACCAGTAATTGCAACGGAAGATATTCACCTAGACGGTATTTTCTACGCCGTCAGCCCGGCGGCGCATAATAAAAACATTCACCTGACACGTCTTACACACTCATGTGACGTACCAGACCTGCCTATTCCAATCGATTGCCTATATAATGGTGGCTGTTATATATACTGCTGCTCTACGGCAGAATTCATCAATGGGCAGAGGATAACCGACACTATGACCAAGAGAAAAGACGGTATTGACTACATGTATTATCATAGTCAGAAAACGCCTAAGAAAGGCATAGATAAGGACTGGATGATAAAGCTCTATGGCGTATGCTGTGAGCAAGTGCGTTTCTTGGCTTCTTCGTCCAACTATAGCGCATTGGCACGATACGTCCGCAGAATTCATTCAATTGGTGGGCTTAGAAAGCAGGGATACGGCGAAGTTGTCAGTTACGACATAGTTCCACGTTCTGACCTGACGTATAAGGACTGTGTCATAGAAAATGGACGAGCTATCCGTAATATCCCGCAGAAAATGTTGACAAGGTCATGTTCAGCTAGTGTGCGGATAAGACCGCCGTACTGGTTGCTTGATGGCAAGCTGCCGTGTGCGACAGTTGGAGAACCTGCGGAGCTGAGAGAAGACGTTGCACTGCACGAATTCAAGAGGTGACATATGAGATTATCAGATATAAGGTTCATTCAACCTGCCGAAAGTGATACACACATGAGAGAATTCAGGCTAATCGACTGTGTGAAACTTGTCGGTACTAGAGCGTTCAAGAATAAGGTATTTGAAGCACTTAATGTTATAGAGTATTTTTTTAAGATCACCGAAAGACCTGCCGTATCTTTCGGTGGTGGAAAAGATGGGACGGCAGTTCTGATATTGGCGCAGATGATAGACCCGAACGTGCTGATATTGACAGCGGACCCACCTAATCCTCTGCCCGACCGAGCAAATCACATACTCACTTGCGAGAAAGAATTCGGCAGCAATATAATTCATGTTCCATATACATGGGACGTAGATAGCGTGTTGAATCACAAAGAAAAATATCCAGCAGGCTTCAAGCAGAAAAGATTGAGAGACGAGCAGACATTCAGAGGCATAGACGGAATTATATGGGGTTGTAGAAATTCTGAGAGTCGGGCAAGGGCTATCAATTTTCATAGAAATGGTTATGTATATCAGTGTGCAGACGGGACATGGAGATGCCAGCCTATAGCTACATGGACCGCAGAGGACGCCTTTGCATTGGCCTTGGCGACAGGATATCCTATTAATCCAGTCTACGAAAAAATGGAAGGCATTTTCAATCTTGACAGACTTCATGACGGCACATGGTGGCCACATGGAGATGATGAAAAAAGTAGCTGGCTAAAGCGATACTATCCTGACTATGTGGACAGCTATATGAAAGCTGTCATGCTTGGTGACGGAAAATATCTTGAAACATGGTGAAATACAAGCTGATGAAAAAGGGAAAAAATATATTCAGCAAGGCGGTGAAAAAATGAAAAATTCAAACACACCAACAGAACATATAGAGCAGGCATTGCTTTTCAAGTGGGCAACGTTCAGCTCAGGCAAATATCCCGAACTGGAGTATATGTTCGCTATACCGAACGGTGGCTATCGCCACTATAGAACTGCCGCAGATCTTAAATCTGAGGGCGTAAAGTCAGGTGTGCCTGACATAATGCTTCCGGTGGCACGTGGCGGTTACTACGGTCTTTTTATAGAAATGAAACGCACATCAGGTGGACGAGTATCGGAATCTCAACAGAAGTTTCTGAAAACGCTTAATGACAACGGCTATCTTGCAGTTGTCTGCAAAGGATTTGAGCAGGCGCAGGAAGCAATCTTGAAGTACCTTAATAAAGGAGTGAGAAAATGAAAATATCTAAGCTGAAAAAAATATGCAGTAAAGCGGCTAAGACCATATCCTACTTCTATAATGAAAATGATAATTCATTATGGATCGGCTCAGGAAGTGCAATATATCCGCTTTACGGCATGCCGAACATGAATACCAGCGAGCAGTTACTCACGCTTTTTGACATTAATGAAAGTGACCGTGAGAATTGGAAATGTAAGCAGCTGCCACCTGCTATTGAAAGCAGCATTGTTATGAACATCGCTTCATGCACAACAGGCAAGATTATAGATCGTCGTTCAACATTCGTTGCCGGACCAAGCGAATATCAGATATTCTCAGGCACAGAAAAAGTACATATATGCCCGAAAGCATTTCTTGAAGTAATAGATGATTATGAAATTCTTACATACTATTCCATTGATGATATGATAATCGTCAAAGCAGGCTTACTGACACTCGGTGTACTGTGTGAAACCCATGGCGTTGTAACACAAGAACTTCTTAATGACATTAATTCCATGCACGATATGTTACAAGAAGTATTCAACAGGGAGTGCGAAGAAAAAGGCAAGAGCAGAAATTATGAGCAATTGGCAATGACAGAGTGAAGCCCTATATATTATATATAGTATAGAACAAGTGTTCAGCCCGTGTGTAAGCACGGGTATGAGGGCTTGTAATGGGTCTTAATAACTCGGACAGTGGGAGGAAATGACAATGAGTCAGATGAGATACAGAGAGCAGAAGTATATTTATGGAAATTACATGGAAGTGAATATGTATCCCGTCTATGCCTGCCCACGTTCTTCTAGTCGAAAGAAGAAAAGAAAACCGACAAGCAAGGTGCAGGAGAGATTGAATCAGATCAATGCTGAAAGGGCTCTGGCAAGACTTATTCCTGCAAACTTCACTGACAAAGACTATAAGTTCGAGCTGACCTATGCACCGCAGAATAATCCTGCTGACCTTGAGCGTGCCAAGAAAGACTTTGCTAACTTCGTCAAGCGTGTGAATAGAGCAAGAGTCAAGAGAGGCTTACCGAGAATGAAGTATATTTATTCCATTGAGCAGGGCTCAAAGTCTGGACGTATCCACTTCCATGTTATCATGACAGGTGGTCTGACTATCAACGAGATAGCTTCCATATGGGGCAAGGGCTATGTTGACAAGGTACTACCATTGATGTTTGACCAGACAGGCTGTGCAGGAATTGCAAAATATTTCTGCAAGCAGAAGATTTCAGATCATAACAACGGCAAGCATGCCAAGCGTTATGTTGCGTCAACTAACTGCATTAAACCGCAACCGCAGAATAACGATTATCGTCTGACGAAACGTGCGGTGCAGAGCATGGCATATAACTGTGATAACTCGGCGCTGTTCGAGAATATGTATCAAGACTATTACTATGCTGATTGCCGTCCATTCTGGAACGAGGATAACGGCACGTTCTACATATCGCTATTCATGTACCGCCGAACGGCAAAGCTGAACATATAGGGGGTGAGATGATGAGTCTTAATGGAGCTGAGTTCAGTGTGATATGTGATGATTGCCATGAAACATTCATAGTTTGCGTTCGTAAAGAAAAATTTCAAAGCATAGAGGGGGACGTATGGTGCTATAACTGCCCTCACTGCGGTAAGCTATACGTTGCATATATCGACGATAGCTTGACACGTCATGCCTGCAAGCTACAGAAGAACGGAGTGATACTGAGAGATATCCTGCCGAAGATATCAAGAGAATTATCTGCAAGGCAGGGAAAGGAGCAAGAGCATGACTAAGAAGCGATTGCTGTCATATCGACAGCTTAAGGCTGAACTGAAATTGGTAGGCATAGATAGTGACGACTATCGCAGACTCAAAGCAGAGATAGCAGAGATTGAAGCATATGTGTCTAGCATTGATGATGCATTCATCAGGATTATTTTTCGACTTCGCTATCTTGTTCCACGCAAGGACGGAGCTTGGCAACCACCGTCATGGGCGTGGATAGCCAGGCAAGCCAATGCTTCAGAAGATTACTGCAAGGGCAGGCATTGCAAGTTCTGTAAGAAAAACACACTGTAACACGCACGAACACACTCTGCGTGCTATGATGATAATGCGGGGTTGTTGTTATAGTTTTTCCATAGTTTTATGCCGGTGCAAGGGCCACGTTGTATGACGTGGTCCTTGTGCTATATATGCGAGGTGATAACGTGTATAGTACGAGTCAGATCAGAGAGCTAATCAAGGACGGACGAGTTGACAAGTTCTACAACGACCGCTACTGGAGAAAGTTCAGTAAGAGCGTTATCGCAGAGCAACACTATGAGTGCCAGATATGCAAGTGCAAAGGCAAGGTGACGAGAGCAAATATTCTTCATCACGTCAAGCATCTTAAGCAATTTCCGCAGCTTGCATACAGTCGGTATTACTATGACGATAATGGCGAACGGCATAGACAGCTGATAGCACTGTGCCATGACTGTCATGAAGCACAGCACCCAGAACGGCGCTGGCAAGAACGTGCAGATAAGTTCGTCAATGAGGAGCGGTGGTGAGCGCCTTGCGGCGATACCCCCCGGGGTCAAGGGTCGAAAAATTTTTTCGGCCTTGTACGACGGGAGGCACAAAAGACAAATCCGCCCTCGCACGCACGTGAGAGAATTTTTTTCAAGAAAATCAAATGTAAGGAGTTGGCAAAAGTGAAAAAACCGAGTTTATCAGAGATTGAACAGTCGTTGATAGAGCAGCTCGAACAAATGGGTGCTTCTGTCGATTTCTATAAATCGCTGGTTTCAGACTATCTGTTTTACGAAAAACAGGAAAGGAAAATGCAAGCCGATATCCGCAAGAGAGGGCTTACCTACATGGCGGTTTCTGCTGTTGGTAAAGAATATGAAAAGGACAATCCGTCTGTAAAGCAGGCGTATATGTATAACAAGCAGAAATTGCAGATTTTGAAAGATCTCGGTCTGTCAACCGAGAAGGTGAAGAATCTTGACGATGATGAAGAGTTGTAAAGGTCAAGATGCTCTCGATCTTTCCTGCCTTGCTGAATACATTAGCCTCGTTAAAGAGCACGAATACCCATACTGTATTGAGCAGTGCAAGCTCATTGAATACGTTGAAAGAACATTTCTGAGCGAGGATATCTATGTTGATGTTGAACAAGCTGAGAAATATTTCAGCTATGAGAAATATTTTCCGTTCAAGCTGTTTCCATGGGAACGATTCGTGTTCACCCTTCACAACTGCACCTATAAGTCCAATGGCTCTTTACGATGGCCTGTACTGTTTCTCTACGTCGGTCGAGGAACAGGAAAAAACGGCTACTTAGGCTTTGAAGATTTTTGTTTGCTAACACCGACGAATGGCATCAAGCATTACAACATCGATATTTTTGCGACGACAGAAGATCAGGCTAAGACCACGTTCAATGATGTGTACAACGTCCTTGAAGACAACCGTGACAAGATGCAGAGATTTTTTTACTGGAACACAGAAAAAATCATAAATCTGAAAACAAAATCCGTCTTGCGATACAGAACATCGAGCCCGAAATCTAACGACGGTGCAAGACCGGGCAAGGTAGACCATGATGAGGAGCACGCATATGAGAACAGTAAACTCATAGATGTTGCTGTTGGCGGCCTTGGAAAAAAACCACGCCCACGCCGCACGATCATGAGCACCGACGGATTCGTCCGTGAAGGTCCACTTGACAAAGATAAGACCAAAGGGATTAGAATCCTTAACGGTGAGATAGATGATAACGGCATGCTACCATTCATTGCAAGAGTAGATAAGCCAGAAGAAGTTGAAATGCCTGAAATGTGGTATAAGGCGAACCCGTCACTGCAGTACCTTCCTGATCTTCTCCAAGAGATGAAGACGGAATTTCAAAACTATCTGGACGATAAGATAAGCAACATCAGCTTTGCAGTTAAACGCATGAACTGCCTGCCACAGCAGACTGAGGGCGGTATAACCGCATTTGATAATATCCTGGCAACTAATCAGGATATCACGCCATATTTGTCAAAGCTTCAAGGCAGACAATGCACAGCAGGCTTTGACTATATGAAAACCGATGACTTCCTTTCAGCTGGTTTGCTCTTTGACGTAGACGGAACTGACGTATGGATAACGCACACCTGGGTGTGCAAGGCTTCCGCAGATTTATCAAGAATCAAGGCACCCCTGCAAGAATGGGAAGCGGCGGGGCTACTGTCATTCGTTGACGGTCCAGAGATACCGCCTGAGATACCCGTTATATGGGTGGCTCAGAAAGCGGCGGAGCTGAATGCCAATGTTGCAATGACCGGCATAGATAACTACCGCTATACACTGCTTAGGAGGTCTCTTAAAGAGAATCTCTACGCTTCCGACGAAAAAGGCTACGGAAATATCATGCTTGTCCGTCCGTCAAATGAAATGATGATAATGCCTGTAATCACAAGTCAGCTGGTGAATCATAAGCTTGCAGTTGGAGACAATCCCCTTTTCCGCTGGGCTATGAATAACACCAAGGTCTGCACTTCGTCCGCAGGCAATATGACGTATGGAAAAATAGAGCCTAAGTCCAGAAAGACAGACCCTTTCAAGGCATATGTCGCCGCCAAAGCGGCACAGAATAAAATTGCTGAGCAAATATCAAGTATGCCTATGGGCAAGAGCGTTATGAATGTATTCACATATTAGCAGAGAGGAGGTAACGCAATGGGGCTGAGATCACTGCTATCACGCATAATGAATGCCAAAAGTAATGAAGTGATCAGTATTAAGACAGTTGGATATGACGACGAAGCGAGAATAGCCGTGCAGGCATATGCTATTCAGGTCGTTGTTGAAATCCTTGCGGCACTGGTTTCAAAGTGCGAGATAAAAACCTATCGTGACGGCAAGTCATTCCGTGGCGAAGAATGGTATCTTTTCAACGTTAAGCCGAACGTCAATCAAACAGCAGTGCAATTCAAGAACGAGCTAGTCCGCAAGACCCTTGTGCGTGGCGAGAGCCTTGTTGTCAGCGCTGGAAAGCAGATAATCTGCGCCGACTCTTGGAGTACGCAGGAGTATGCGCTATATCCTAACCGCTTCTCTCAGGTAGCACGAGGTTCATTCACGTTTCAGAAAACATTCGATATGGGAGATGTCTTATATCTCACATACTCCAATGGCGGAGTTAGACAAATACTAACGGAAATGCTAGATGAACATAATCGTTTCTTGGAAACGGCTTCAAGCACTTACGTCAAGAGTGGCGGCCAAAAAGGCATACTCGAGATAACGCCACTGGCGCAAGGTCAACCTGATTTTGAGGAGAAATTCGATGTTCTCATGAATAATTATTTCAAAACATATTTTGACGCCAAGAATGCAGTGCTTCCACTGTGGGGCGGAATGAAATATACTTCTCAAACGGCAGGTGAAACCAAGAGAACAGTGTCAGAAGCAACCGACTACATTTCTATGCTAAATGACGCATTGGAAAAAGCGGCGATTGCTTTCAACGTTTCACCGGCTATCGTAAAGGGAAATGTCGAGAACATCAGTGAAGCGTTATCAATGACATTGACATCTGCCGTTGATCCTTTCGCCAAGATGTTATCAGACGAGATAACGGCAAAGCGTTATACCAAAGAGCAAGTCCTGCGTGGGTGCTACGCCAAAGTCTGTACCAATAACCTTAAGCACCTTGACGTGCTTGAAATGGCAAATGCAGTTGACAAGCTTATCGCAAGTGGCTTCTACTCAACGAATGAGTTGAGGGAGAAGACAGGTGAGGAAAGAATTCCAGAAGCCTGGGCCGATAAGCACACAAGAACTAAGAACTACGAGACAATCGAAGGAGGTGGAAACAGCAATGAATAGCATTTTTAATCATTTTGAATTCAAAATGGAAGCGGATAAGCCCAAAGAGCTTAACCTATATCTATATTCACAAGTCTGTGGAGGACTTACCATTGATTGGGAAAAGGGGAAAGTTGAGGAGAGCAAGACAGGCGCTAAGTATTTCGCCGCCAAGCTTGATGAGTACAAAGATTGTGAACATATCAACCTGTACATCAATTCTCTTGGAGGTCAGATCAAAGAGGGCGTTGCTATTGGGAATATCCTTAAGCGCCATAAAGCCAAAGTTACTTGCTATGTAGACGGCTGGGCATGTTCTATCGCAAGCGTTATCGCTATGGCAGCAGACGAGATCATCATGTATAGCAACAGTATGATGATGATACATCAGGCGTCCTGCTACTGTGAGGGAAATGCTGACGATATGAGAACGGCGGCGGCTGAGCTTGACAAGATGACCGATACCGCTATCACTACATATGCAGAACGTTGCAACGGCAAGTGTAGCCGTGAGGAAATTGCCAAAATGGTAAAGGTGGGTACTTGGCTGACAGCGGCAGAATGTCTTGAGAAAGGCTTCTGCGATAGCATATCAACCGCAGAGCAACCCGTTGATATGGCTACAATGCTTAGTGATACAAAGCAGTACACTATGTCAAGCGCCCTCGACAGAGAGAATGTGGACAAACTCATTGAGCTTTATAAGAAGTCCACCGCACAGCAGGCTTTGCCAGCAAAAAAAGCCGAAGAAGAAAAAACAAATGCCGCTATGTCGGCTTTTGAAAAGTTTATGAAAATGGAGGTAAAAAAGAATGATTAATCTTGACGCAATCAAAGATCAGAAAGCAGATATCCTTGCTTCACTGTCAACCGCTATCAGAGATAGTGATGACAAGGGCATGGAAGCCGCCCTTGATAAGTACGGCAATCTGATTTCAGATGTTATCATGGAGCAGGTGGAGAGCACCGCGGAATCTGTCGATAATCAGATACTCAGCACCAGAGGTGTGAGAATGCTGACCAGTGAGGAAAGGGACTACTACAACGCCGTTATTGAGGCGGGCAAATCCTCTGACCCCAAGATGGCATTGGCAAACGTTGATAAGACAATGCCAATCACTATAATCGAGTCAGTTCTTGGTGAGATTCCACAGCAGCACCCTCTGCTCAACTTCATCAACTTCCAGGATACCACTGGAATTACGAAGATGTTGGTAAATGACCAGGGTGTTCAGACCGCTAAGTGGGGAGAACTTAACACAGCTATCGACAAGGAACTCTCAGGTGCATTCAAGACCTTTGACGTTGCGCTGAAGAAGCTCACAGCATGGATTCCAGTGTCTAACGATATGCTTGACCTTGGTGCCTCATGGCTGGATAGATATGTCCGTGAAATACTGGCAGAAGCCCTTTGGGTCGGCATGGAAACCGGTGTCGTGTCAGGCGACGGTCTTAACTGCCCTATTGGAATGTGCAAGGACGTATCTAGTAGTGCATCAGTAGTCGGTGGCAAGTATCCTGACCAGAAGACAGTTGCACTCAATGAACTCTCCCCTGAAGCTATTGGTGCTATTGCCGCACAGCTTACCAAGACAGAGGCTGGAAACAACAGGTCGCTTGATAACCTTATCTTCGTAGTCAATCCAAAGACATATCTGACCAAGGTAATGCCTGCGACAACGAACTTCGTTCAGGGAAAATGGGTTAATGATGTTATGCCTATTCCTTGCACGATCATACAGTCATGCGCCGTTCCTGATGACAGAGCTATCTTCGGCCTTGGCAAGCGTTACTTCATGGGTCTTGGTATGGCTAAGGGCGGTAAGCTGGAGTTTGATGACTCATTCAAGTTCCTTGATGACGCAAGGACATATAAGATCAAGACATACGGCAACGGCAAGCCACTCGACAGCAATGCTTTCAGGTATCTGGATATCTCAAAGCTTAAGAGATTTATCCCGACAGTATACACTGTCACACCGTCAGGAACATAAGGAGTTGATATAAATGCAGCAGGCATTATTCGAGGAAGTTAAAAATCAGCTGAACATAACTTGGTCAGACGAAGCTACTGACAGAAAGATAAACAGCATTATAGCACGTGCTATGGGAGTACTTAACGGATATGCAGGTCAGGTGCTGGATATCAACGTTGACGAAAATATCAACGGCGACGCCCAGCTTCTGATCGACTGCTGCAGATATATATATAACGATTGCTTCGAGGACTTTGAAAAAAATTATCACTCTCAGCTCTTTGCACTGAGAGCAAGGTGTCAGATTGAGGAGATGTCAGGAGGAAGCGTATGATAAGCAAGCGGCAGACGTTCAATGACGGCATATGCACTATTGCAACTATCATCAATGCCAATGGCTTGAAAATCAAGCAAGCAGGCATAAGATATGACAATCGTACCGTCGGCTCAGAGCGTTTCTATAAAGCCGCTGAGTATCAGCACCGCTGTGATAAGGTGATAAGAATACCACTTATCGCCGAGCCGCAGGCGACTGACATTGTGATAATGAACGGCGACCAGTATAACGTCATTCAAGTTCAGATGATAAAGGACGCTAAGCCGCAGGCTTGGCAGTTATCAATAGAAAAGCGAAAAAAGAGGTTAGAAATCCATGTCAATGAGTCCTGATGAGATGGCTGAGGCTTTACAGCACGCATTTCAGCAAGAAAGTCAACGTGTTAATGAAGCCGCCAAAAGAGCCGTTAAGAAGACCGCAAAGGAAACCCGCAAGGTCGTCCAAGAACACTTCACGTTCAATAACCGCTCCGGCAAGTATGCCAAGGCGCTTACAGTTAGCACCGAGTACGAGGACTCTTTCGACATTCGGCAGATAGTGAATTTCAAGAAGAATAAGCAGTATCTTCTCACACACCTGCTGGAGTATGGCCATGCTATGAAGCGTGGTGGCAGAACGCTTCCGTTTAAGGCGAAAGCTTATCCGCACATGATATACGGACAAGAGTATGCCGAAGAAAAATTACCGGAAAACATCAGAAAGGAGATTGAGAAGTCGAAATGACATTGACAGAACTTATATCACTTTCAGGCATTCCTGCGGACAGGATTGCTAAGATAGATTTTCCAGTGGAAACGGAATTGCCGTTCGCAACATGGATAAACAAGACACCTCAGACGATATCTGCAGATGGAAGAACTGTCGCAGTTATCCCACGGATTGCAGTTGAAATATATTGCGAGCCGGAAGATGAAGAAACACATATCCTATTTGAGAACGCCCTTATGGATAAGGGCATATGCTTCTCAGTCGCCGCAGGCTATCTGGGGCAGGATCAGCAAATGGATATGTGGGTATACGAATTCGATCGCAAGGAGGAATATTAATGAAAGGAACAGTGAAAGCCGTTGCCCATGCACTGATTACAGAGTCTACAGATGTCAGTGGTGCGACAACTATCACATATGGAGAACTTAAGTATCATAAGACAAAGCTTTCGGGCACCCGTCAGGTAAGCCTTGACCCGAAGTCATCAAGCAAGGAGATATGGGCTGACGGCGTAGTAGCATTCGCAGGTCAGACTAATCAGGGTTACGAGGGAACTATCACTACCCTTGACCTGTGTGATGATCTTGAGAAAGACTGGTATGGCAATGTCATCGAAGAGAAAAACGGCACACTGGTCGAAGTAGCAAGAACAGGAGAAGCGCCAAAGTTCGGCTTGATCGTACAGTATGAGTCAACATCAGAAGCCGAGGGATACACCGAGGTTTTCCCTTACTGCTATACTACAGATCGCACGAAATTCTCGGTTAAGACAGAGGAAGACAGCGGTATGGACTATGAGTATACAGAGCATAAGATTGCCTGCAAGCCGTCACCGGCTGAGGCTACTGTCAACAACAAGAAAGGACACATTGCACGTTTCCGTATAAAGGGTAACACAGTACTCACAAAGTTTCCTGAGTACACCTACACCCCGGGTGAATGACAATGAGCAATACAATAGTCCTGACTATAGACAGCAGGCAGATAGGCTTCAAGGCTACAGCAGGTATGTTCTATCGCTATAAAGAAGCGTTCGGCACGGAGTACCTTGAGGACGTTGTCAAGGTACATCAGTTTGGTAAGGGTGCCTTTGTTCAACAGGTCGAATACCGCACCCTATGGGTGCTTGCCAAGACTTATGATGATAGTATACCGCCTATTCAGACGTGGCTTGACAGCTTCGCCTATGGTGCATTTCCTGTTGATGATATCTATAATCAGGTTATGCCTATACTGCAGGCAAACATGAAAGTTGACAGAAAAAATCCATAAGCGGCAGTAAAAGCGGAGATGATCGGCCTCTCAAATCGGAGGAGGTCATCTCCCTTGTTATAAACAGGGGTCTTACTGTCGCTGATTTAGACCGCATGACGTATGGTATGGTAGTGAACTATGCCTGCGCCTATGACCGACAGCGATTAATCGCCGCCGGCAAAAAGGTCATTGACCCCGAAATTAAATACGAAGAACTGAAAGCAAATCTGCCTGTTGTGGAAGAACGATATAAGCAGGGAAAAATCAGCAAAGAACGATATGAAAAGTATATTGCGAAAATAAAGGCATGGGAGGGTGAGTAATGGCTAAGTCATCATCAGATGAGAAAATCAAAGGTATGTACGTCAAAATCGGTGGTGATACGTCTGAGTATACTGCCGCCATGAAAGGGCTTAATGCTGATATCAACTCGACTACCAAAAATCTAAACAGCGTCAACAAACTCTTAAAGCTTGACCCGACTAACGTTGAATACACCGCTCAGAAGCAGAAGTTGTTGAGCGAGGCTATCGAAGCAACAAAGACAAAGCTTGACGTTCTCATTAGAAACGAGAAAGATATCAACGAGCAATATAAGAAAGGCGAGTTGCCCGTTGAGTCATATCTTAAGTATCAGGAAGAGCTTGAAAAGACCAAGAAGAAGCTGAACACACTGCGAGATCAGACCAAGACCGCAGACGATAGCACCAAGAAGCTTGGCAATGAAGCCAAGGATACGTCAGATAAGGTCAAAGACCTTGGTGATAAAGCTGACCAGACAGGCAGTGTCTTCAAGGACGTTTTCTCTGCTAATCTTGCCGTTGAGGGGCTGAAAGCTATAGCTAATGCCGCTAAGGAAGCGGCGGAAAGTTGCACGCAAGTCGGAATTGACTTTTCCAGCTCTATGTCCAATGTGGCGGCGACAATGGGCATGACCGCAGAGCAGGTCAGCACAGGTGCTGAGGACTATCAGAAGCTAGAGAACGCCGCCCGTGAATGTGGCGAAACAACAAAGTATACCGCTTCGGAGTCTGCTGACGCTCTTAACTATCTTGCCCTTGCAGGATATGACGTAAATAAGGCGGTTGAAACACTGCCGAAAGTTCTTAATCTTGCCACTGCCTCAGGCATGGACCTTGCATCCTGCACTGACATGGTAACGGATACTATGTCAGCACTACAGTTGCAGACGAGTGACCTTGACGGCTATATGGACATGATGGCCAAGACAGCCCAAAAATCTAATACCACAGTTGCTATGCTTGGTGAGGGCATTCTCCAGTGTGCCGGCACGGTCAAATCCACAGGGCAGGACGTTGATACAATGTGCACCTCTCTTGGAATACTGGCGAACAACGGTATCAAGGGTGCAGAGGGCGGCACACATCTCAGAAATATGCTTTTGTCGTTAACATCACCGACAGACGTTGCTTCCGCTAAGTTGAAAGAACTGGGCGTGAGCGTGGCTGACAGTGAGGGAAATATCAGAGATATCAACGATATTTTCGGAGACCTTAACGCCAAGCTTTCCAAGCTCTCAGATGACCAGAAGACCAAGGCGCTTAGCGATATTTTCAATAAGACAGACTTATCGTCCGTTAATGCCATGCTTCAAGGCATGAGCGGGTCTTTCGATGACCTGAAAGCTCAGGTAGATAACGCCGACGGAGCGTGTCAGACAATGGCTGACACCATGAATAACAATCTTAAGGGTAAGCTGGCTATAATGGACTCTTCCCTTGAATCCCTTGGCATAACTATTTTTGATAAGTTCAGTGCCCCACTCGAGGACGCCGCTGAAAAAGGCTCAGAGCTTTTCAGTGAACTTACCAAGGATATCAAAGATGGAGACCTCAGTGACGAATTCGACGATATGGGCAATGCCCTTGGAGATTTAGTCGAAACAGGCGCCAAGTTCGCCAAAGGTTCGTTGCCTATCCTCATTGACGGTGTAAAGTTCTTCTGCGAGCATTCTAACCTTGTTATCGGAGGATTGACAGGAATAACGTCGGCAATGGTATCAAAAAAAGCCATAAATAACGTTTCAGACCTCGTAAAGTCATTCAAGAGCCTTACAGGTGCAACAAAAGCAGCTGAAACCGCCCAGCAGGCTTTAAATGCAACTCAAAAAGCGTCGCCGGTAGGAGCAATTGCAGCTATTATAGGTACGGTAGTTGGCGGTATTGTGTCTTATGCAACTTCGGTTGATGACGCCGCTGATTCAACAAAAGTCCTCAATGACGAGGAACAGGCGTTGGTCGACAGCACGAATGAACTGACAGACTCCATAAAGAAAGCCGCAGATCAGAGAGAAGAAGCCAAGACAGATATAGAAGCCGAGTATAGCAGCTATAAAAGTCTTGCAGATAGAATTTTTGAGCTTTCTGACGCCGAGAGATTATCTAATGACGAGAAGTCAGAAATGAAAACTCTTGTGGACCAGCTGAACAGTGCAATGCCTGACCTTAATCTTCAGATTGACGATCAGACAGGCAAGCTTCTCAACAATAGGGACGCTGTCTATGAGTGCATAGAAGCAAAGAAAGAACAGCTTCTTGTCGAAGCAGCTCAGAAAGATATGGTCGCTATATCAGAAGACCTCTATAAGGCTGAGAAAAATCAGAAAGAGCTTGAAGAAGAAATTGCCAAAAAGAAAAAAGAAATGATCCCGATTCAAGAGAAGATGAATAAGCTAAACGCAGATTGGGCGAACGTCGCTGATGAAAGTCAGTACTGGGATCTACAGGAGCAGTATGACAAGCTTGACAAGTCTGTAAAAGAGCTTCAGAAGTCGTATAAGTCCGCAGGCGGAGAGATTGAGCAACTGAACGCAGACTATGCTGACGCCTCCAAGTACGTTTCTGAGCATTCTTCTGCTCTCGAAGACAATTCAAAGGCCGTAGAGGACAATGCAAAAAAGGTCGATACGATCTATAACCGCACTGTTATGTACAAAGATGGCTTACATAAGGTATCACAAGAAACTGTTGACGCAATAGTTGAGATGAATAAGAGCTATGACGAAGCCGTCCAGAAACGAACAGAAGAGCTGCAGAACAACCTCAACCTGTTTGATGAGTTCAACGGCGGTGCTGAGATATCCGCAGAACAGCTCATGCAAAACTTGGAGTCTAATCTTGACGGCATGGCAAGCTGGTCTGATGATATCAAGACACTTGCAGACAGAGGCGTGAATAAAGGTCTTATTAAGACCTTGCAGGAAGCAGGTCCGCAATCTGCAAGCAAGATAAAGGCGTTACTTTCCATGTCACAGCCTGAGTTGAAAAAGTACAGTGATATGTGGGAAGAGTGCATGGGTGACTGTAAGAAGATAGCAACATCAGAATTCGACGAGCTCAGGCAGCAGTATGATAGTACCATAGAGACGCTTCTGAAACGCGACCAAATAAGCCAGATATCAGATGTATGGGAGCAGACGGGTGCGGCAATGATGTTAGGTATGCAGCAAGGCATACTGTCTGCACAGCAGTCTGTCATTGATACCGCAACAAGTGGAGCGAACGCAGTGCTTGCGGCGGTCAAGGGGGTATATGATATACACTCCCCTTCAAAGGCATTTGAAAATATATCGAAAATGAATGCGCAGGGTGAGATCCAAGGCTGGAAGTCATCAGAGGACGATATAATCAAAGCCTATACTAATACTGGTGACAAGATACTGTCAGAGAATATGCGCAATACATACAGCGATACGAATAGAGTCGCAAGGTCGGTATATAATGGATCATATGCCCACAGTATCACGCAGAAAGCAGCAACAAGCGCCACAGAAAACACGCAGGTCGTCCCAACAGTCAGACAAATGCCCGAGACTATTCATAACGTGATAGTATTCCCGAATGGGAAAGTGATTGCAGAGGAAACAGTTCCATTTATAGATGTAATGCTTGGCGAAAGAGCTGCGAGAAAGAAAAGAGGTAGTGCAGTATGACACGACAAATCAGATTTAATGGCAAAAAGTCGTATGAGGATTTTAAAATCAGAATAATCAGTGCAACAGTTGCAGAGCCGAAGAAGCGTGAGATCAAAGTGACTGTACCTTATCGCAACGGCAGTATTGACCTGTCTGACTATGACGGCAATTTTTATTTTGACGACACCGAAGTATCATACAAGATGTTCGTATCTGATACAGAACCTGTCACACTGCTCCGCAGGATTGAGAAGATCAAGAGCTGGTTATGTGAAGCTCCACAGCAGAATATTTATGACAACTATTCCGAGAACTATCATTTTGTCGGCAAGTGTAGAACTGTTGAGACCAGCCTTGGTGAAGATGACATAACAGCTACTCTCGAGGTCACTTTCGATGTAGCACCATATAAGGTCTCTGACGACTTTGCAGACACAGCGTGGGATACATTTGCATTTGATGATGATTGCCTCAATCAGACACATCTCTCCTGCATAGCACACAAAGACGGCTATCATTCCCAACCGGGGGTACTGTACTTCTATTCTTATGCCGAAGATGACATAGTTCCGAGCTTAAGGTATCGCAAAGATGCTAACGATAAGGACAAAAGAGGATTGACAATGCTTGATCTTAACGGTCATACCCTCACAGAAAACCTATACAAAGAAACTGAATCAACGTTTAGAATGCAAAATTTCGTCGTCAACCCCGGCACAAATGTCTTAGCTCTATACGGATCTGGTTCATTAGAAATTGAACTAGTGGAGGAAATACTATGTTAGTTACACTCGATGATGCAAAGACGCTTCACGAAACTGGTTCTGTCAGAACCAACAAGCTGATAGGAACCATCACCAAAGAAATTAACGCTATTGACACCTTTACGTTCAACATATATCCCGACAACAGCTGCTACTCCGATTTAAAGGAACTGACATCGTTAATAAAGGTTTACGACGACAAGGAAGGTCTGATATTCGATGGCAGAGTACTGACGATATCACCATACATGACCGATAGTGGCGAGATTGGCAAGCAAGTTGTCTGCGAGGGCGGTTTGTGTTTTCTGAAAGATAGTGTACCAATTATCAAACAGCTAAAGTGCACAATAAGAACGTATATAGCCACACTACTTTCGGCACATAATAATTCTGTTGAATGGTACAAGCAGATACATATTGGCAACATTAGTTGTTCGCAAGCGCAGCACATATTTAATCCAGGATATGAAGACACGTTCTCAGAACTGACGAAAAACCTGATTTCTGGTGAAGATATCAGTGGAGAAATGAGGGTGCGCATCGACAAAGGCATTAGATTTTTTGACTTTACAGCAAACGAATTTTCAGAAACCAGCAATAAAACAATACAACTAGGAAGAAATATGCGATCTATCACGCAGGCGATTGACCCAAGTGAGATCATCACAAGGCTGTATCCGTTAGGTGCTGTCATCAACGATGATACGGGCGAACGTGTGACGCTTTCGGGAGTAACGAAGTATATCGACAACGACCAGCTGATAGAGCGGTACGGAGTACACGCTGGAACTATGATATTCGACAATATCACCACTCCAGGCGTATTGTCTCAAGCAGGCAGAGTATGTGCCGGAGCACTAAAAGCAGCAAAAGTTCAGTATGAGGTATCGGCTATTGACATTGATGAGAAGCTGGACGGATTTGCACTTGGCTGCAAGTATCGCATAGTCAATAGCTACCTTGGCATCGACGAGGTATTGAGGTGCATCGGCACCAGTATCGACATCAATGACAGATCGCAGAATGTGCTGACATTTGGCGACAAAATCGACACGATTAGTGGAATGACATCAAGAAAATAGGAGAAATGATTATGGCAAAAGCAATTGATATCAGCTTAGAGATCACACAGGTGGCAGAAGCATATACAGGTCGAGACGTCCGACAGGCTATTGTCGATGCATTGACCGCTGCACAGAATGCAATCAATAAGATGAATATGCCAGCAGGATCTCAGACCTTTATTGTACCGTCAGAGACGACACTGGCCACAACGACTTTGAATCTGCCGTTCACACCGACGCAGAACACGCAGATCATCTGTAGTCTGCGGGAGGTGTCGGCACCAAAAGTGAGAAGGCTGTGTGTAGAAACATTTTTCACAAGCAACAATTTGATAGTAGCGCTGACGAACGCAGAAAGTGCAAGTGCTACCGTTCCACAGGGTGAATATATTATTGACTGGATCGTAACAAAGCCATAGAAAGGAGGAATATCAATGCACATAAAAATCAACGAAGACTACAATGTAGTCGTGAGCACAGCCCTACTGGGCTATGTTGGTGAAACTAATGCCAGACCAGTGTCTGTCGAGGGCATGGAGATAGATGGTGCAGACCGCTATGTGCTGACTATCGACTATGGCGACGGCACTGCCTACGAGATCGATATCACAGGCGGACAGTGGACGCCTACCGCAGATATCTTACGTTCAGCGCAGACAGTCAGCTGTCAGATATGTGCGAAAAAGCTGTCAGGCGATGAGTATATTTTAGTAAAAAAATCACGCATATTCCGCCTGAGAATAGGTGCGGCTATAGGCGATGTTGCCGTGCCGTCACCTGACGTGGCTATGGATGCGTTAGACCGCATAGATGCCATAGGCAGGCAGGCGCACGCAGATATGCAGACCGCTGTCACCGCCGCAGAAACAGCGAAAACAGCGGCTGAAAACGCTGAGAAATCAGCTACAGCCGCAGAGAAATCAGCCGACACGGCAGGACAGGCAGCGAAACGTGCTGAAACAGCACAGACATCTGCAGAAACGTCCGCAACGCAGGCAGAAACCGCACGTGCTGAAGCGGTCACATCACAGAATAACGCTAAAATATCCGCAGCCCAAGCATCTACATCAGCACAGCAAACCGAAGCTGACAAGACCATAACGGCAGGATACGCTAAAACCGCAAAGACCTGCGCTGACAGCACTGCGGCAGACAGACAGGCTGTTCAGACGTTGGCAGAACAGGTGACAGCCGACAAGGCTACAGTGGCAGACCATGCCGCTAAGGTCGCAGAGGACAGAACAGCTGCTGAAACTGCCGCACAGACAGCACAATCCGTGGTTGACAGTTTGCCAGACGATTATGTTACGGCTGTCGGAAAAATCACTGAGAACACGGCAGAGATAGGACGTATAAAGCTAACAGACAAGGAACTTCAAAGGCGTGTGGACGCACTGTTTGATTTGGGCAATGGTGTAACACATAGATTTGAGACCGATAGTAGCACAGCGTATGCCAAGACTGTTCCTACAGGGGCAAAGCTGATGAGCGTGAAGTCAATAGGTGGTCATTCTGAGGTCATTGACGGTGAAATTGTCAGTGCTGGGGTGACAGAAATTGTCGAGCAGGGGAAGAATTTGTTCGACATTGAAAAATGTGTATCGTTAGTGCCGTATTATGGTTTTGAGATTGATACAAACAAGACTCTAAAAATAGCTCTGAAAGACGAAAAATCGTGCCCGACAGGTGTATCGTTTGGAATTGTGTATATTTTTCATGACAATACGATGGCGAACTGGCTGATAACATCGAAGGGTGTTGTAGGAGCTATAACAGATTCTAGTACAATGGTTGGTGCAACACAGGTTATGGTGGCTTGTTACCCAGGTAACAAAGAAACCATGCAGTCAATAGCTGACGCATTTGATATAATGCTTGTGGACGGTATATACAAATCAGATACCATGCCAGCCTACACCCCCTATCACCGCAACGCACACAAAATCCCAGAAGCTATCAAGGCACTGCCTGGCTACGGCTGGTCGGCAGGAACGGCACGAAACTATGTTGATTACGAAAATAAAAAATACTACAAATGTGTAGATAGTATGGATTTGGGAACGGTGAACTGGCAGGTCGAAACTAGCCCTACTTTCGGCACATACTTCAGCACGTTTGTTGACTCAAAAAAATTCAAAAAAATTGGAGATTTTACACAAAAGCGGCACAATATTTTGTGCGATAAATACCTTACTGTCAAAAGAGATGTTAAAGAGTATGTTGATAAGACAATTCTATTAGATGGAACGGTATCTATTGTTACACAAATTCAGGTCAAAGATTCCACCTACACCGATGCAACCGCATTTAAGCAGGCAATGTCAGGTGTAATAATGTATTATGAACTAGCGAACCCTATCGTCACCGACATTTCCGACATTATCCCTGATGATTTTCTGCGGAACGTCGAAGTCGAAGCAGGCGGTTCAGTAACATTCAAAAACAGTAACGATAATTACCATATACCAGTGCCGTCGGAAGAAGAGTATATCGTGAAACTGAGTGAAGTGGGAGGTACAACATGACAGAATTGCAAGAAGAAATGCTGAAAGCCGCAGGGCTGACGGAAGATAATTTCAACAAACCAAAGGTCACCGAGATAGACAGAATAAAGGCAAACATTGATTTTCTGGCTATGCTGAACGGTGTTGAGTTGGAGGTGAGCGGCGATGAGTAAAAACTATGCAAAGGTCAAGAGATACTATGACACCCGTTTGTGGTCGGTTGCTATGGTACACGCCGCTGTCGGTAAGTGGATCACGGCTGAAGAGTATGAGAAAATCACTGGAGAGAAATATGAAAGCGAGGTAGTGAAGTGAAATACATAATCATGCTGATAATCGTGATAGGTCTTGCATTGGCTGATTTTGCCACAGGCTGGATAAAAGCCTATTGCAAGGGTGATGTCCGTTCATCGAAAATGCGAAAGGGCGGTCTGAACAAGCTAGCTGAGATAGTTGTCATGGGCGTGGCTATCGGTTCGGAAATCGGTTTTGAGCAGCTAGGTCACTACTACGGACACAGCGAACTGGCAGGCATTGCAGGCACTATAACTGCACTAGCTGTTTTCGGATATATTTTTGCCATGGAGATAGTTTCCATACTGGAAAACTATGGTGAAATAAATCCACAGGCGCACTGGATAAACAAGGTTGTGGAAAAATTCGGAGTTTTTAAAGACAAAGACAAGGAGGACTAACTATGACATTCGACGAATTCGTAAAAAAGTACAAGGGCAAGGGCATTGATTTTGACAAAGCATACGATGTACAATGTTTTGACCTGGCAAACCAGTACAACCGTGATGTTGTCGGGTGCGGTATGTTCACAGGTATGTATGCGAAACAGATTTACGAAGATTTCGACAAGCAGGCGGTCAAGGGCTATTTCACAAAGATAAAAAACACGCCGTCGTTTGTGCCAAAGAAGGGCGACATAGTAGTGTGGGGCGGCGGTCTGAACGGTGGCATCGGTCACGTTGCGATTGCCACAGGCGAAGGCAACACAAAATATTTCTACAGCTACGATCAGAACTGGCTGGGCAGAAATGACCCATGCACACGTGTCTATCACAACTATAACCACGTTTTGGGCGTTCTGAGACCGAAAAATCAGAACGCTATCAATCCACCCACACTGGAAACAAAAGGCTATAAGAAAGGTGCGAGCACAGACGGGTCGTATGCCCTGAAACAGTTACTGATCCTTGACGGTGCAAAGCTGGACGATAATGCAATCATCGGCAAAGGCACTGTCAGTGCTATAAACAACCGTCTGAAAAGTTGGGGTTATAAGCCGAACGGCCTTGCAGGAAAGAAATTCATCAAAAAACTGCGTGAAAAAATCAAAAAATAGTCGAATAAAATTCGCATAAAATTCGCATAAATTTAGCCGTCAGAGCGTTTGCCCTGGCGGCTTTTTTTATTGCGATACGCAGTTATTGCAGAACCTTGTGAACGGTACTGATATCTCCGCCGTCACGTTCAGCGTTTACAAAAATCGTATTCAGCCATTTTACACGATAGCCGTTGTTGGTATGATAACCGTGGAAATGTGCACGCCTGATGTGCGGCGCTTTTGGTGCGCCGTGTCCCTGTGGGCTGTGTTGATAGCTGGCACTGCTTTCAGCCTGCCTGTGCTTGCGAACAGCCATTCCTATGCGGTATCCTACATTTGCTACGGCTGATTTTTGGGGCTGTGCAGACGGCTTCTGTGGATGTTGTGCGGCGGTCTCCTTCTGTGCCTGTCGTTTCGTGACAGGTGTGATTTCAGCGTTTACGGCTGATAGGTAGACAATGAACTGCAGCATTTCAGCATATTCAGCTGCCAAGCTGTCATCAATGGTGGTTTCAGCACCCACCATTTTCTGCAGAATACCCTCAACGGTATCATCAGCCGTGAAACGCATTACAAATCCGTCTGGACGATCACCGTCAAAAAATTCAGCTATGCAGATATCGTTGTCCTGGATATCAACGAAAAATCCTAGACTATCCTGGTATTTACGCTGAACATAAAAACTTTTGCACGGCAATTGCGTCAACGTTTCTGTACTGATGTGCAAATCTGACTTGCCCTGACTACTCAGCAGGCTGGCAAAATCATCATCAAAAACATATATCTGGCGTCCACCATAATACCAGTTATTTATACATTTCAGCACACACAGGTTGTTCAATCCCTCTTCCGATAGCAGATACGCATTAGCTTTTTCGCAGGCATAGTCGAAACTATACCTGCGAATGAACGTGTCGAACGCATATGCTCTCATGGTGTCAACTATCTCCGTGTGGGTCGCTGTGTGACCGATATGCCGTATCAGTTCGATGTTATCAGCCACCACCATGTCGGGTAATAGCTTTTCTGACTTGTTCTTTTTTGCCATTCACTTCACCCTAACGTTTATTCTGTCGATATTTACATTTGTCGCTTCTATGCCGTGCTTTTTCAATTCTCGTTCGATTGTAACCGAATTTTTCGGGGTGGTAAGTCTTATCTGCCTGCAAACGTAGTGTTTCTCACACTTTTCGCCATAGTTCTTACCCTTGACAACCTCAAATTCATCTGAAATGTCGTTATCGGTCAGCCCTAGTTTTTCAACTAGCGTCTTCCAATCCTCTGGGCTGATAGGGTCGAGGACTTTGACTTCCACGCCGTCACGAGGAGACATTTTATAAATCCAGTATGCTTTTTTGTCAAATTCCACTGCGCTTCGTGGGACATTGACATTTCCACGTGGTATCAGATATTTTGATACATCATTGACGTTTGAAAAATCAATCATGTTCAGCTGATATGTGCGGTTCTTGATTTTTACCAGCAAATAGTTGCCTTCGGGGCTATACAGCCCATCAACTATCAGTCGCTTTTCACCATTAATTTCTTCAAACTCAAAACTGTCAGCTTCCAGCAAATCTTCTGGCTTGCAGTCCAGTGCCGTGCATAGACGCCCCAGTGTGCTAGCCTGGATAAAATTGATATCCTGCGCACCGCTCTCCAGACGGCAGATATAGCTTCTGACAGAACCTATTCTCTTTGCCAGCTCCTCTTGTGTCATGCCTCTCGTTTCTCTCATGTCTTTTAATTTACTCATGTTATCAGTTCCTTTCAAATTTTATTTTGCTTTCCAGCCAACGCCCTTTCGGGCGTTTCGTATCAATTTTCAGATACTCGTCAGGGCTGTTTATGCGATATGTTCTGCGCACATTCTTTCGGCTGCCGCCTTGATGTTCTTCATAGTGGCTTCCCCGTCCCATTCCAAGTAAGCGATATTCTTATCTTCGTAGTTGACCCAAGAGTCACATGTTAATTCGTCACACCATACATAACCTGTTGAGCAATCAACCATCAACACACCCATTGTTGAACGATAGAAGCCGCCCTCATTAGCTCTCTTAAAAGTTCCTACTGCTTTTTTTACGCCTGTGATTTTCATGATTTTGTACCTCCGAAAAAATTAATTTTTGATTTCAAGTCTCATCTCTTGTCTGTGATTATAGTATACCATGTTATCTAGCAAAAGTCAAGCAGTTAGATAACAAAAATATAGATAACATTGAATTTTGTAGGATTGCACAAATATAGACTTGCTTTTTGTACATATTTTCAGAGCAAAATTTTAGCGTGTGCAAATTTCGTGTCATATATTTATCATTTCGGCTGATTTTTTTCTATCTTTGAAAAAAGTATAAAAATTTGAAAAGTATCGTGGGAAAAATATGTTGCGGTCTCCCGCAACCATATTGGTGATACCAAATGGATACTCACCTTAAAAAGCCCGTGTTTACGGGCTTTTTTGATATTTAGAAAACAAAAAATTTTAATGTAAAACCGTGGATGCTTTTCACCAGTTTTCACGAAAAAAAGGGAGTCGAACCCTACACAACAAAAAATATCGAACATAACGGCAGACTTTGAGTATATTTTGCTCTAAGCCTGCCGATTTTTTATGAAAAAACATTCACAAAGTTTAGAAGGCTGTTTTGTCAAATATCACGAAATGTGATAAACGACAAAGCGGTCTTTTTTTATTTCAAAGGAGGCTTGATAACAAATATACTATAAAAAGGGAATCTAAAACGACTGGAGGTGATCAAGTAAAAAATGAACAGCAGTCAGACCGAGGACATGACCGAAGAACCCGATATGGGAATGACGATGTGAGGTGTTATATGATTTACAACGAAAAGAAGGTAGAAATGCTCAGGCAGAGATATCCCGAAGGAACTCGGATATGCCTTGACAGTATGGATAACGATCCCCGTCCGATTCCACCAGGTACTAAAGGCATAGTTCAATTTGTGGACGATGCGGGTACTCTGCACTGTAAATTTGATAACGGAAGAACGCTTGGGGTTATCCCCGATGTGGATAAGTTCCATAAAATCGCTCAGGAACAGAGTCAGATTGATAAGCAAACAGAGGAAAATATTGAGTGCGAGGAAATTACAGAAACGGAAGATCTTGAAGAAAACGAAGAAATGAATATGTCAATGTAACGGTTAAGTTTTGAAAAAGACTTAGCCGTTTTTTTATTACAAAAAGGAAAGGAACGGTGATAAATGATAAAATATTTCGAAGCGTTTGCAGGAATAGGAGCGTTCCGTTCGGCTTTTGAAAAAGTAGGCGGGTTTGAGTGCGTCGGATGGTGTGAAATTGACAGATTCGCACAGAAAGCCTACAGAACGCTGTATGACACAAAGGGGGAAATTTTTTATGAGGACATCACAAAAATCGATTACGGAAATATGCCGGATTTTGATCTGCTCGTTGGAGGCCCGTGCTGCCAATCGTTCAGTGTCGCGGGGCGCAGACTCGCTTTTGAGGACGATAGAGGAAACCTGTTTTTTAACTATATCCAAATCCTTGAAGCCAAGCGCCCCCGTTACTTTATCGCTGAAAACGTACCCAACCTGCTTGGTATATCACAGGGGGAATGTTTCAGAATCATCCTTGAAAAGATTTCTGAACTGGGGTATAGTATGTGCTGGCGCGTGCTTAACTCTGCCGGATTCGGAATACCGCAGTCAAGAAGAAGGCTGTTCCTTATCGGATATCTTGGAGACAAATGTCCCTCAGAAATACTGGCTTTCGGAGGAAATGATGAGGAAAATTGCGAAAAAAGAAAACCTGAACAGCTGATAGGCGGCAGTCAGGGTTCGAGAGTTTATTCCACAGACGGCACGGCTGTTACGCAATGCAGCGGTTCGGGCGGCATGGGCGGTAAAACGGGACTTTATTTCATAGACTGCAATCCCGATCCTCAGATGACAGACATTGCAAGATGTGTTACCGCACGTCAGAACAGCGGAGTATCTCATCATAGAGGAGAACATTCCGCTGTTTTTTGTGATTTGAACGAAAATCCGCAGATTACAGAAAATGCCCGATGTCTGCATACAAGAATGGATTTGGGAGTAACAAACGAAACTCACAAAGGCGAACGTTCGGGAGTGCTTGAAGAAGCTCCTAGGGCGATAATCAACCCATTTAAGGAAACTACCCGACAGAACGGTCGCAGAATAAAAGAACCTAATGAACCGATGTTTACGCTCACGGTTACGGACAGACACGGAATAGTACACAAAGGCAGAATCCGCAGGCTTATGCCTGTGGAGTGCTGGAAATTGCAGGGATTTACAAAAGAGCAGTTTGAAAAAGTCGCTGAAGCAGGTATGTCCGACGCACAGCTTTACAAGCAGGCAGGAAATTCAATTACGGTAAATGTGGTTGAAGCTATTGCAAGAAATTTACTGAAATTTGACGAGGAGGAAAACGCAAATGAAGAATATGATAAAAATATTTGAAAATGACGAATTCGGAAAAGTGAGAACAGTCATTAAGGACGGCGAACCGTGGCTTGTAGGAAAAGATGTTGCGGAAATTTTAGGGTATTCCAACACAAGGGACGCTCTTTCACGTCATGTGGATACCGAGGATAAAACCACCGTCGTGATTTCCGACAGTGGTTCAAATTACAAGAGCAAGACCACTATTATCAATGAAAGCGGCTTTTACAGCTTAGTTCTCTCAAGCAAAATGCCGAGAGCCAAAGAGTTCAGGCGTTGGGTGACCGCCGAAGTCCTCCCCACCATCAGACGCACCGGCGGCTACGTTTCCAACGAGGATATGTTCATCAAAAACTATCTCCCCTTTCTCGACGAGCCATACCGTGACCTGTTCCGACTTCAAATGACCATTATCAACAAGCTGAATGAACGTATCCGCCACGATCAGCCGCTGGTGGAGTTTGCGAATCAGGTGTCAAATACCGATAATCTTATCGACATGAACGCTATGGCGAAGCTTGCGAGAGCCGAAAATATCCCCGTCGGCAGGAACAAGCTTTACGGCTGGCTCAAAGGAAAAGGCGTTCTTATGGCGAATAATCTCCCCTATCAGGCGTTTATCGACCGAGGATATTTTGCGGTCAAGGAGTCGGTGTTTGAAACTGCGACTATGACAAAGACTTATCAGCAGACGTTCGTTACAGGAAAAGGGCAGCAGTTCGTCATAAATCTGCTCAAAAAATATTATGGAAAAGAGGTTTTGCAATAATGGAGATAATAAGCGTTTCTTTACACGATCTGAGAAAAATGAATGACAGCGATGGGCTTGTTTTACAAGGCTGCGGCGGCGACCTTAAAGAATGGGTTGACGGTATAAACGATATGCTGACGGAAAGCGGAATATTGCAGAACGAAAGTTGATTTGAAAAAGCATATACTTTTAAAAATGAAAATCTTACCTGTCTGCTGTTTCCGTTTGATGACGTTCAGCTTGATGTCGGTAAACTTGCGATGTGGAGATTGCAGACTCACGAGCAGTTCGGCGGTACATGGCTTTCCGATTATGTTCCAAACAGACTTGGCGGTTTTGTTTCAGAAAATGAACAAAAACAGAATGAAGATTGCAGTCCTAAGGAAGAAACCGAAGATTTAGGAATGGAGATGATGTAATGACGTATTTATTCATAGGAATGATAATCGGAGGGGTTATCGGATTGACGGTCGGCAGTCTTGCTGCGGCTTTTAAGTCTGCTGAAAAAGAGATCGCACGTCTGGACAAGGAGGTAAGTGATGCACACAAACAGAATTAAAGCTAAAGTGGACTTCAAGTTTTGTCTCGGCAGTATTCCTGCAATGCTGAGAGTCACAAAGCCCGTACTTTCGGAAAGGCAGTACAAGGAATTGTGCAACGAGGTCAATAAAGCCAACGGCTATCTTGACCAGAAAAGAATAATTTTCAGCTACGTCGATCCGATCATCAAGGGTTGAAAACAGCGTAAAATCAAATATTTAAGCGTAAAATCTAATATTTAATTAAGTCGTTTTGCCAATGACAGAAAACTTCTGTAATTAGCAAAGCGACTTTCTTTCTGTCATTGGCATACGGCAGAAAGGAAAAACATGAATAGTTTTATGTCATGGGTGGGAGGGAAAAAAGCTCTCAGGGACGACGTGCTTGCTCGCTTTCCTCCTTACTATGAACGGTATATCGAGGTTTTCGGAGGGGCGGGCTGGGTGCTTTTTCGCAAGCCGCCCGGTATGGATTTTGAGGTATACAACGATTTTAACGGAAATCTTGCCAATCTTTATCGCTGTGTCAGGGACAAGCCGAATAAGCTGAAATACAAACTACGGTATGTCCTCGATTCTCGTGAAGATTTCGATTGGATTGCTAGTCTTCACAAGCGAGGTCTGTTCAGCAGATTTCGTGATGTTGACAGGGCGGCAAAGTTTTATCAACTTATTAGATACAGCTACGCAAGTGGACTTGACAGCTTTGGAAGTCAGCCGCATTCAATATGGTCGGATTTTCCGATGATAGACTTGGCGGCAAGGAGATTGCAGAAGGTAGTAGTTGAAAACAAGGATTTTGAAAAGCTCATCAGGCAGTACGACCGCCCTGTCAGCTTTTTTTATTGCGATCCGCCGTACTTTGCAACTGAAAACTACTACAAAGACGTTGGTTTTAAAACCAAGGATCATATTAGGCTCAGGGATTCGCTAATGGATATCAAGGGCAAGTTTCTTGTTTCCTACAATGACTGTCCTGAAATCCGTGAACTTTGGGATAAACCTAATATTCACATTGAGGAGATCAGCAGAGTGAATAATCTGGCGCAGCGATACGACGGCGGCTGTCAGTATGCGGAACTCCTCATATCCAATTACGATACAAGCGAGAGATTACAGGCGGTACGCCAGCTCTCGCTGTTTGACGATGAAACGGACAATTTTGGAGGTATAATTTTATGAAAAAGATAATTTTTGCACAGGTACTCACGACCAACGGAACTACCGAATTTTCGGGACTTTATGATGAAAACGGAAATCCTGTTGTTGTAGAAATGGAGTGCGATGATAACGGAGTGACGCTTACGATATGGCGCAATGCTCCTGAAACAGAACGTCCCGACTGCGGCATCTCGGAGGAAGAAATAGAGAGGACGTGTTCAATGTATGATGACTGTAACGAGTGTCCACTGTGGGATTATTGCAATGAAGATGAGGAGGTTTTGTAAATGAAAATACTTGTTATTGAGCCTGAAAAAGCGCCGTATGAAAAGGAAATCGGCGATGATATTCACGATATGTAGGCAATAGTCGGAGGGTGTATCGAACCTATATATTTTGAGCCGAAAGAAACTGCGATTGCTTGGTGCAACGATGAATTCCTGCTTAATGGTTCACAGCCTAATCGTATTGTGGGAAATGTTCTTGTACATGGAACTTTCTTTGTTTCAGGAAATTATATGAACGAATACGGCGAATGGGACAGCTGTTCACTTACCGATGATCAGATCAAGAAATATTCCGAAATGTTTGAAACTCCCATTATCGTATTGGAGCAAATGCAGGCTACGGAAATTGAGGTAGAAAATACTCCCGATGAGGAAATGGCGGACGGACCAGCGGATAAACCTGAGCCTGAGATAGCAATGTAGTACAAAGATTGGCTTTTTAATTTATTGAATAGGTAGAAAAACCAAAAATCACTGGATTTTGCGGCGGTTATATGCTATCGTTAAAGAAACAAATTTATCGGGGTGATACCATGAAAAAAGCAATAACGATCTTAGCTGTATGCAGTCTGCTGCTCACGGCTTGCGGACAGATAGACGATACAGAATCCAAAGTGGGAACTACTACAGCAATTGCTTCCGAAAGCACGGCTGGCGAAGATACTGCGGAAACTTCATCGGCAAAAGAAGAAAAGAATACAAGCGAAGCCACGACTACTACGAGAAAGAATTCGCAAACGGTATCCTCTTCCTCAAAGCCGACGGGTACCACAGTAACTACGACCCAAAAATTCAGTTCATTAAATGCGAACGGCAATTCGAATCAGAGACAAAACAATGCTGTTCAGAATAACAACGGTCAGGTAAATTATCAGCCTGAACAGAATAATCAGCAGCCCGATAACAATCAGAGCAATAACGGTGTGCAACAGAATAACCAATCGTCTGACAATAAGCCTCAGAATAACAACCCTTCTCCTCCGGTTACAACGGCAAAGCCTGCGGTGACAAATCCGCCGACTACGACTACACCAAAGCCGCAGACTGAACCGCCTGCACCGGAGCCTACTGAGGAAGAAAGGTATATGGGTATTGGCAGAAACTTATTGCATGATGGTTCTGACTACAGCAAGGCAGAAGCGGTATACAACTGGATGACTGAAAACGGTTCGGGTACTTGCGTGAATTATTCATACAAGACATACCTAATCTGTCAAGGTATAGGGCTTGATTGCTATGCTTGCTGGACTGACTCAGGAATATACGGACACGTTGCCAATATAGTGAAAGTTGACGGAATATGGTATGTTCTTGATACTCAGGCAAGCGCTTTTCTTGACTACAACTATGGTTTTACAGAGGTTGTTGATATTGATGAAAACCATATTGCGGATGGAAGAATGATAAGCGATTATAGCTATGAAGAATTACACGAATAAAACGAAATACTAATAAACAGAGAGCCGAAGAAATTTCGGCTCTTTTTCTTTGCAAAAATGAAAAGGAGAAATGCAATATATGTTTAAAACAAAATCAAAAATATTGAGAAAACTCAGCGCAGGGTTAATGGCAGGACTCTGCGCTTTTTCTATGCTCGGTTCATCTGTGAGCGGAGCGATAACAGCAAATGCCGCAAGTACTTCGACCGAAAACTCTGCGTTTCCGTCTTCCGATACGGTGATCGCAAAGGCGGCGACGCTTCTCGGTTCTCCGTATACATTTGGGAATAAGGGATACTGGTACGCATACAATCAGGGTCAGTATACTCCGCTGTCGGTACGGACGATAAACAATCTCGGTATCGACTGTTCGGGACTTGTGTATTATACGCTGACACAGCTTGGATACAAAACATCGGGTTTTTCATGGAATAATCCTGTTCCCGTTGATACCGATCACTGGCTGTCGGTAAACGACAACTGCACTATCAGCTACGGCGGTAAAACTTCTAAGATCGATGTTGAAAAGAAAAACATCAAGACCACAGACCGTCCATACTGGGAGTGTTCCGACGGTTCGACGATTACTCCCGGTTCGGTAGTGGTGGCTCAGAATCCATATGGCGAAGATCATGCGTGGATTTACATGGGTGAATTCAATTCAAGAAACGAGGTAGTAAGCTATCTTAAGTCTATCGGCGTTTCAGAAAGTCTTATCAATTCCAAAACAGTCGGTGACGGAAAAGGTGCAGGCGGCAGGCATTGGAGAATCGAGGCTAACGGCTCTGAGGGAGTTGTTATCAATAACAAGACCGACGGTAAAACTGCGACTGTCATGAATATGTCGGCGTTCAGGATCACATCCAAAGATGTGAAATTTACTATTACAAAAGTCTATAAAGCTGATAATACCGTAAAGATCAATGGTATCAGTCCTATTGACGGTTCACAGGCTATTTACGGCGTATACACTGATAAAGCTTGCAAAAACAAAGCAGGAGAAATCAAAATCGATAAAAACGGAAGCGGCTCGATTGAACTTCCGAATAAGCAGTATTATGTTAAAGAAATCAAAGCACCTACAGGCTACAGCCTATCAACTGAAGTATTTGCACTTAATGCAAATGAAAACGTAAATGTTACCGAGGATTATCTTAAAGGAAACATCATAATCAATAAAACTGCCGAGGATGGTATAATCGGTCAGCGTGAATTTAGAGTAACATGGACTCAGAACGGAAAATCTCACTCCAAGACGGCAAAGACAAATTCAAGCGGAATTGCGGAGTTTAAAGGTCTTAACGTATACGATCTTACAAGTAAAAAAGCAATTTCATATACCATATCCGAAATCAACGTAGATACGAGATATGAAACTCCCAAGGCGAAGAATGTCAAGCTTACCGACGGCGACGTTGATCTGACTGTCAATGTAAAGTTCAACAACGAACTCAAAACAGGTTCTATTAAGATCAACAAGCAGTCTGAGGATAATCAGAACGGAGGCAGAGAATTTACTGTCACAGGTAACGGCAAGACTTACAGCATAAAAACCGGTTCTGACGGTGTTGCAATTCTTTCCGATATCCCCGTATACGACAGTAACAATCAGAAAATTGTTTACACGATTTCTGAAAAAAACGTTCCCATAAAGTATGTTGTTCCTGCCAGTCAGACGGTTACTTTGACAGCTGATGAAACTACCTCTGTAACGTTTGAAAATGTGCTTAAAAAATTCACTTTGGAAGTTACAAAAAAAGACTCGGAAAAGGCTGAAAAACAAGGCGATGCAAGCCTTGCGGGAGCGGTTTACGGCGTGTTTAAAGACAGTGTTTTGATAGACGAATACACCACAGATGAAAACGGATATTTCAAGACAAAAGAGTATGTCTGCGGAAACTACACGGTTCAGGAAATTTCACCAAGCGAGGGCTATCTGCTTGACAAAACTGTGTACTCGGTTGGTGCAGAAGCTGAGAATTATTCCATTGAGCATAACCCCATTTCTATGACAGTGACCGAGGACGTGATCAAGGGGAATATTGCTATCATCAAGCATTCCGATGACGGCTCAACGCAGATCGAAACTCCCGAAGTCGGTGCAGAGTTTGAGGTTTATCTCAAGTCATCAGACTCTTATGAAGCTGCAAAAGACAGCGAAAAAGACTATCTCGTATGCGATGAAAACGGCTATGCTGCGACAAAAAAGCTCCCCTACGGAATCTATGTCGTTCATCAGACCAAGGGCTGGGAAAGCACCGAATATATGGAGGATTTTGAGGTTGTAATCAGCGAAAACGAAAAAGAATATTTCTATTTGCTCAATGACGCAGTGAAAAAATCCTTTGTTAAAATCGTGAAAAAGGACGCTGAAACAGGCAATGTAATTCCCGTTTCAGGAATCGGCTTCAAGGTTTGGGATTGTGCAAATTCCGAATATGTTTCGCAGAAAATTTACTATCCGTCTGAGATGATTCTTGATGAATTTTATACAGACGAAAGCGGCTCTCTTATGCTCCCGAACGAGCTTGCTTACGGCGATTACGAGCTTCACGAAGTGCAGTCGGCGGAGGGTTATGTGCTTGATAAAAATCCTGTTCCATTTACAATTGACGGTTCAGTGGAAACCGTAGTTGTGGAGAAAACAAATACCGCACAGAAGGGCAGAATTTCTGTTCAGAAAACAGGTGATATTTTTACAACGGTCGCTACAGCATCATCTGCTTACACGGACGAAAACTGCGAAACTATTGTAAATCCGACAACTTACACTCCCGTTTTTGCAAGCGGAAATCTGTCCGGTGCAGTATTTCAGATTATCGCAGTAGAAGATATTGTGACGCTTGACGGCACGATCAGAGCAAATGCCGGCGATGTTGTAGCTGAGATCACGACCGATGAAAACGGATATGCAGAAACAGACCTTTTGTATCTTGGCAAGTATGAAGTCAGAGAAATTACTGCCCCTGACGGCTATGCTCTTAACGCAGAATCTCAGTTTGTTGAACTGACCTATGCAGGACAGGAAATTGCTGTTCGTGATACCGTAAATACGTCATTTGTCAACGATTATCAGGGTGTAGAAATTTCACTTTCTAAGGTCATGGAAAAGGACGAGTTATTTAACATCGGTAACTCCGATGAATATACCCGAGTTCGTTTCGGACTGTTCGCAGCCGAGAATATTACCGCCGCTGACGGCTCGGTAATTCCTGCTGACGGACTGATTTCTGAAATAAGTCTTGCTGAAAATATGTCCGCAAAGTTTGATACTGCTCTGCCTTTCGGCAAGTATTACGTTCAGGAAATTGCAACCGATGAGCATTATGTTCTGAACGGTAAAAAGTACCTTGTAAACTTCGAGTATATGGGACAGGAAGTAACTACTGTTACTGTTGATTGCGGCGAGTTTAAGAATGCTTTAAAACGTGGAAAAATCAGCGGTAAAAAGGTTGATGAAAACGAGAAATCTCTTGAAAATGCTTTGTTCGGACTGTTTGCTGTTGATACTGCTGAGTTTACTGCTGACAACGCATATATGACCGCTGTTTCCGATGAAAACGGACACTTTGAATTTGACAAGATCCCATACGGCGAGTATATCGTCAGGGAAATCGAAGCTCCCACAGGATATATTCTCAGCGATGAAAGCTACCCTGTGACAATTTCTGAGGACGGCGAAGTCATAGAAATTAAAGCTGTGAATAAATCTACAAAAGTCAGAATTTCCAAGCAGGATATTACTACAGGTGAGGAGCTCCCCGGCGCAACGCTTCAGATTATTGACGAGGACGGAAATGTTGCCACGGAATGGGTATCAACAGACGAGGCTCACTTTATCGAGGGCAAGCTGATTGCAGGCAAGGAGTACACGCTCCGTGAAACGATCGCTCCCGACGGTTATGAGATTGCAAGCGAGATAAAGTTTACTGTGAATACTGACGGAAGTGTAACGGAGGTCGTTATGTACGATGAGCATACGCCTGATCTTGAAATTCCTCCTACAGTCACAATAGATACTCCTAATACAGGTGTATCCGCAGACAATAGTGCTGAGCTTTATCTAGTAGCCGCAGCGGTTATTATGGCTTTCGGTATGGTCATATGCAAGAGGAACGATAAGGAACAGAGAAAGGATGATGTGAAATGAGATCTAAAAAGAAACTGATCGCAGCAGCAAGTTCGGTGTGCTTTGCAGCTATGATGTCGCTAACTGCTTATGCTTCAGGCGATGTTGCGGGAGCTGTGCAAAGCACTTGGACCACTGCAAGATCGCAGGTGGTTTCGGTTGTAAACAACGTCGTGTTCCCCGTAATCGACGTGATATTGGCGGTTTTGCTGTTTGTTAAGATAACGCTGGCATACTTGGATTACCGCAAACACGGGCAGTTGGAGTGGACGCCGATTGCTATCATTTTCGGCTGTCTTATCTTTGCTTTGACTGCTCCGTTGTATATCTGGTCGATCGTTTAAAAAGGAGAATTTGTGTATGAAAAAAATATATTCAGCTATGGTTTCAGCGGCAATCGCAATGACAATGACCGCCTGCGGAACGATCAGTCCGCCAATACAGAATGCAGCAGAAACTACCGCAACAACGCCGATAACAGCCGAGTCCGTATTGGATTCGGCTGTCTCTTCGGAGGTCGAAAGTACCGTCAACAATGAACAGGTAAAGTCCGATACCTTTATCGCTGAGTTTTTCGATTCAAATATCAGCTTTGCAGATACAAGCGAATTGGTTACTGAGTCGATGAAAGACTGTGCCTTTGAGAACGAAACCGATAATTTCAATGGAGTGAATAAGGTCACTTTAAAAGGTAAAAACGGCGGCGGTATGTTGAATGTGATGTGTATAGATCTGTCTCAGTCACAGCTTGATTACGACATGGAATATATCCTTGAAAACTTCGGGGATTACTATTTTGGACAAACCTCCGCACAGATGAGCGGTGTCACTGAGGACGATTTTGTGTCAAATTATCGTATGACAACAAATGTATATTCAAATGGTAAATATCAGCGTTACAGTTCCGTTCAGAAAACCGATGGTATGGCGACGCAGTTTGGGTACACGGAAACCTATGCTGTGCTTTCTGAGAACAAGCTGACAGTAGTATCAGGAGCATATCTTGGTACGGATATGATGGAAAGGCAGAGCTTTTCGCAGCTTATGGGTAAGCTTGCGGAAAATGTCAAGTATTAAAGGCTGGTGTAGTTATGCCATATATCCCATTTACAGACGAACAAAAAGTAATGGCAAACTCCGTAGATTTAGCGGAGTTTTTGCGTATGCGGGGCGAAAAACTGGAACGTGTCGGCAGAGAGCATAAACTCATTTACTACGACGGTTCGGGCAAGCATGATAGCATCACAATGTCGGGTTCAAGGTGGTTTGACCACAAAAATCAGGTTGGCGGCGGAGCAATAAAATTTATGCAGGAATTCTATGATATGGATTTTCAGACGGCGGTGCAGGAATTGTTAGGACAGACGATAACTTTCCTCTCTCACGCTCCTCCAAAAGCTGTTGTGCATGAAGAAAAAACGAAAGAATTCAAGCTTCCCAAATCCAATGAAAATATGCACAGAGTGTTTGCCTACCTCATAAAGCAGCGGTTCATTAAACCCGAAATTATCAGCTATTTTGCAAAGCAGCATACGCTTTATGAGGACAAACAGCACCACAATGCAGTGTTTGTAGGGCTTGATGAAAACGGAGTTCCAAGACAGGCAAGCAAGCGTTCAACCAATTCTTTCGGGAAAACTTTTCGCATTACCTGCGAGGGTTCAGACACTCGTTACAGCTTTGCACATTTCGGAGAAAATGAACGACTTTATGTCTTTGAAGCTCCCATTGATATGATGAGTTTTCTTACACTGTACCCGAAAGATTGGCAGAAAAACAGCTACATTGCCATGAACGGTGTTTATGAAAATGCCGTTTTAACAGCGTTAAAGAATCACTCAAACATCAATGAAATTGTGCTTTGCGTGGATAATGATGAGGGCGGAATCGAGGCTGTTGACAGACTTCGGGATATACTCACAGAAAACGGATATCCAAACGTTAAATGGCTTGCACCTAAATTCAAAGATTGGAACGAAATTTTAAAGGCAAAAAACGGAGTGGAATTTTTGCCTGCTGTTCCTCATAAGCGAAAGGAAGAATATCTGAAAGAAGTGAGTGAACTTGGGTATCTGAAATGCCGTCCCGATAAGCTGACCTCGCAGATCTATGCAACGTTAAAAAACAGACAATACAAATATCTGGCTGAGTATGCTTTGGCAGGCTCTGCATTTTTTATGCCCAAAACCGAACAAATAAACAGCGAATATCAAGCGTTTGAAAGGCTTCAAGGCAAGCTTGGGAGTAGTTACAAGCCTTACACCGACAAGGGCAAAAAGGCGCAAAAACAAAGGAATTTGCAGGATTGTGTGCATGAGGTTTTGCGTGATCTTAAACAGACAGCCCGTACCCGTGAACAGTCAGTACAGACTGCCAAATTGCTGTATCGGCTTGCGGATAGTGCTGTCAGATTGTCGGTTGAGAAAGCTTTAAGTGTACCGATTCAGGAGCAGTGCGAGGATATAGATATCATTTCTGAACCCGAACCGTGTATGGAGTTCGGGTAATGCGATACCCTCCGCCTCACAGCGCAATACCTTGAAGATAACAAACTAACTATGTTATTTAAATACAGAAGAAAGAGTATTTTATGGTGATTGGAAGTGAAATTTTGAGTGAAAAACAAATGATTTTAATTGGAATTTTGGTTGTGATTTTTGTTGTTTTTGCAGTATTGGTAAATTTACTTGACAATAAGTCACTTAACGGAATAAAGGCTAAAAAGATCGGTGACGGTCAGCATGGAACTGCGAGGTGGGCGACTAAATCGGAGATAAAGCAGACTTTTATCCCTTTGCCATTTGAGCCTGAGAAATGGCGTAAAGGCGTGGCTCTTCCGACTGTTCAAGGAACGGTGGTTGGGTGCAGAGGTTCGGGCAAAAAGACTGTTGCGCTTGTAGACACGGGCGATGTTCATACTCTTATGGTAGGCGCCGCAGGCGTGGAAAAAACAGCCTACTTCTTGTATCCAAATATAGAGCTTGCCTGTGCAAGCGGAATGTCCTTTGTCAGCACAGATACAAAGGGCGACATAGCACGAAATTATGGCACTATCGCAAGCAAGCACTATGGCTACAATGTTTCTGTGCTTGATCTGAGAAATCCGACACGAAGTGATGAGAACAACATTCTGCATCTTGTCAACAAGTATATGGACGAATATCTGGCGGATAAAAGCAATTTATCTGCGAAAGCAAAAGCGGAAAAGTATGCAAAGATAACAGCAAAGACAATTATCAATATCGGCGGAGGTGACAGCTCAAGCTACGGTCAGAACGCATTTTTCTATGACGCAGCGGAAGGACTTCTTGCCTCGGTTATCCTGCTTTTAGCGGAGTTTGGCGACAAAAACGAAAGGCTTATTGTCTCAGTTTTTAAGCTGATCCAAGACTTGCTTGCAAAGTATCAGCCTGCGCCGAAAGCAAAGCCTAAGATGTATTTTACAAAGCTTATGGACAAGCTCCCAAGCGAACACAAAGCCAAATGGCTTGCAGGAGCGGCGCTCAACGCTTCCGATCAGTCAATGCTGTCTGTAATGAGTACGGCATTATCACGATTAAACAGTTTTCTTGATTCTGAACTTGAACAAATGCTGTGCTTTGGAACGGCGATAGACGCCGAGAAGTTCTGCAATGAAAAGTCTGCTATCTTTATTGTTCTGCCCGAAGAAGATACAAGCAAGTACTTTATGGTCAGTCTGCTTATCCAACAGCTATACCGTGAGATATTAGTCATTGCAGATGAAAACGGCGGAAAGCTTAAAAACAGAGTTATGTTTTACTGCGACGAGTTCGGAACTTTTCCTAAGATAGAGGGTGCTGAAGCAATGTTCTCGGCAGGACGTTCAAGAAAAATATCAATCGTTGCGATAATTCAGTCCTTTGCACAGCTTGAACAGAACTACGGAAAACAGGGCATGGAGATAATCACCGACAACACTCAGCTTACCGTGTTCGGAGGTTTTGCGCCAAATTCTCAATCAGCGGAAGTACTGTCAAAAGCGTTGGGAGAGCAAACTGTATTGTCAGGTTCTGTGTCGTGCGGAAAGGAAAAATCACAGTCACTTCAGATGATAGGCAGACCGCTTATGACTGTGGACGAACTCAAATCTATGCCAAAAGGTCAATTTATCGTAATGAAAACAGGAACACACCCGATGATTTCAAAGCTGAAATTGTTCTTTAAATGGGGGATTAAATTTGAGGAAGAATACTGTCTCCCTGATAAAACAGCAAGGCAGGTTTGTTACAAAAATCGTGATGAATTAATCAGAGATGTGGAGGTTAAATATCCGCAGAAAAAAGCTGTTGCTGCGGAAATTGAAGTGTCTGTCGATGATGAAGAATTTGATGAATTTCCGATGAGAAAAGCGAAAATTAAAACGTGAGGAGGCTGATGCAAATTGATATTACCGAGAAGAATTTACGATTTAGGTCTGAGCCACAAGGCTGTGGCTGTGTACTGTTATCTTGCAAACCGTGCGGATAAAAACGGAGAATGTTTTCCCTCTGTGCGCAGGATAGCAGAAGATTTGAGTATACACAAAAGCACGGTGTATCGTGCATTTACGGAACTTGAAAACCGTGGATTGTTAGAACGGATACCTCGCTATCATATCCAAGGAGGACGCCGCAGCTCGCTGTACAGAGTAAAGGGCGAGATAACAAAGGCAGGAGGTGGTGCGGATGTTTGATTGGATCGGCGACGCCATTGACTGGATAGGCGACGGAATATCAAGCCTTTGGGATAACACGGTAGGTTCTGCGGTAGACGCAATTACCGACGAGATATGGAATATTATGTTTGAGTGGCTTTTCAACCTCATTTACGGCGCAGTAGCCGATCTTTTTGAATTTATCAATGCAAGCACAAGCAGTATTTTCGCTCTGTCGTGGGTGCAGTCGTTCATAGCATTGTTCCACAGTCTCGCATGGATGCTGTTTGTCTGCGGACTTATCGTAGCGGTATTTGACACGGCGATAGCCTATGAATCTGGTCAGGCGAACATCAAAAACACTTGTCTGAACGTGCTGAAAGGCTTTATGGCGGCAAGTTTGGTTACTGTTGTTCCGCAAAGACTTTACTCGTTTTGCGTTAATTTGCAGGGTACATTTTCAAGCGATTTGCTTGGAAATTTCATATCGGGAACAACAACGACAGTAGCTGATTCGGGGCTGACCGTGATTATGGCACTGGCGATGGACGTAAGTCTGTTCAGCCTGTTTTTTATCATACTTTTCGGCTATTGTACAGTGAAAGTTGTGTTTTCAAACATCAAGCGTGGCGGCATCATGCTGTGTCAGATTGCTGTGGGAAGTCTGTATCTTTTTGGCATTCCGAGAGGTTACACGGACGGTTTTTACAGCTGGTGCAAACAAGTTATTGCCACCTGTCTGACGGCGTTTTTGCAGACAACTATCCTCTATCTCGGACTGCTGACCTACACTCAACACGCTCTGCTTGCGGTTGGTATTTGCTTGTCGGCAACGGAAGTTCCGAGGATTGCGCAGATGTATGGGTTGGACACTTCCGTAAGAGTCAATATGATGTCTGTCAGCCATACTGTTTCTATGGGGGCGAGGGCTGTCGGTATGATTAAGGGGAAAACGTAAATAAATATTGGTTTGACAGACAGCGAAGTTTGTGATATACTTTTATTAGTTTACTTTTTAAAATTGAGCGACAAATCGGAATTTGCGGAGGATAAATGATGCAATTCACAAAGATTGATATAAATAATTGGACACGAAAAGAGTATTTCGACCACTATTTTGACAATACGCCCTGCACATATAGTATGACGGTAAAACTCGATATTTCTAAGTTGAAAAAGGATGGAAAAAAATTATATCCGACTCTCTTATATGGGGTTACAACAATCCTCAATCGACACGAAGAGTTCAGGACGGCATTAGATAAAAACGGACAGGTAGGTGTTTTTTCAGAAATGCTGCCTTGCTACACAATCTTTCATAAGGAAACTGAAACCTTTTCGAGTATTTGGACTGAGTTTACAGCAGACTATACTGAGTTTCTTCAGAACTATCAAAAGGATATAGACGCTTATGGTGAACGAAAGGGAATGTTCGCAAAGCCTAATCCTCCGGTAAACACTTTCCCTGTTTCGATGATACCGTGGACAAGCTTTGAAGGCTTTAACTTAAATCTAAAAAAAGGATATGACTATCTACTGCCGATATTTACGTTTGGGAAGTATTATGAGGATGGCGGAAAATACTATATTCCCTTATCGATTCAAGTGCATCATGCCGTTTGTGACGGCTTTCATGTTTGCCGTTTTTTGGATGAATTACAAGACTTGCTGAATGAATAAAATCCCAGTTTGTCTATGTAATATAATTAAATATTTTTGTGCAGTCAAGCAAAAGCTTGGCTGTTTTTTTATGTGAAGAAATGGAGTGTGATAACTTGAAAACCTACATCTACCCCGAAAACCTGAGAGCTAACGTAAAGCTATGGTTCTGGAATGTTCGTGATTTTATCATAATCTGCGGCGGAATAATTCTGTCGGTAATTGTGCTTGTGAATCTGTGGAACGTCCTGCCTTTTGCGGCGACCGCCTGCTTTGCGTTTCTCTCGCTTCGAGTTGACGAAACGGCGATTATGGACTATATTTTTAATGCTGCGAAGTTCTTTCTGACATCGCAGCAATTGTATTTTTGGAGGGAAAATTAAATGACAAAGAACAAAAACAGCGTTCAGGGTCTTATCGGCTTTGAACGTTTTTCACGTTTCGGAGTGAAAACCGACAAGGCCGAAATAGCATTTTTCAGCGTAGAACCCACCAATATTTCAGTGCTTTCAGCGGCTAATATTGACGTGAAGATACATCATCTGATGATGCTGTTAAGCACCATACCCGACCTTGAAATTCTTGCTCTGGATTCCTGTGAGTGTTTCGATACCAACAAGGTGTACGTCAAAAAGCGTTTGCAGACCGAGCAGAACGAAGATGTGCGAAAACTTTTGCAGGCGGACTATGATTTTCTTGACGAGATCCAGGTGGAGATGTCCTCGGCAAGACAGTTTATGTTTGCGGTACGGTTCAGGCGTGAAAAGGACGAGCAGATATTCAGCACGCTTAATCGTGTTGACAAAGCAATCTCAGAACATGGCTTTACGGCTCGTCGAATGTCCAAACCTGAGATAAAGCGTATGCTTGCGCTTTACTTCGGAACGAGCATATCGGGCGAGGGAATCCCTGATATTGAGGGAGAAACGGAATTTAATTTGGAGGAATTGCATGAGAATTAATTTACGAAAAAAGAAAAAACTGACGGACGAACAACTTGAAATTATCAGCACAAAGGACTTTTTTGACCGCATTGTTCCGGGAATAATCAGGTTCTACACCGACCACTATATCTGCGGAAACTTCTACAAGTCCTGCTGGGCGGTAACGGAATATCCGACTTCAACAGAAGAAACGGCTATCCTCGCTCACCTTGCAGACAGGAACGGAGTAACGCTTCGCATTTACAACCGCCTTGTGACAAGTATGGAACAACGAAAAATCGTTCAGCAGGCAATGCGGAAAAATCATATGATGACCACCACAAACGATGTAAACGAGAGCATCAAGGCTCAGGATAATATCAACGATGTGGTAGAACTGCTGTCAGAACTTCGCCGAAACAAAGAACCGCTGCTGCATACGGCTGTGTTTATTGAATTAAAAGCAAGCTCGGAAGATAAATTAAAGGAACTGCAAGCCGACATTTCGATGGAATTAACACGTTCAAAAATATCTGTAGACAGGCTTTTGCTCCGTCAGAAAGAGGGCTTTTTATCGGTTTTGCCGACGGGCAATAATGTATTCGCAAGCCAGTTTGAGCGTGTTCTTCCTGCTTCAAGTGTTGCTAATCTTTATCCTTTGAATTACAGCGGAAAAACGGACGAAAACGGCTTCTATATCGGCAGAGATAAGTACGGCAGCAACGTGCTTGTTGACTTTGACAAGCGTACCGAGGACAAGACAAATTCCAATATTTTAATTCTTGGCAACAGCGGTCAGGGCAAGTCGTATCTTATGAAACTTTTGCTGTGCAATCAGCGTGAGGCAGGCAAAAGTGTGTTGGTTTTAGACCCTGAGCATGAGTACGAGGACTTGTGTTCAAATCTCGGCGGCACATACATTGATATGATGTCGGGCGAGTTTATGATCAATCCGCTTGAACCTAAAGCTTGGTCGGAAAATTCTCGCTTTGGAAATCAAGAAAAGGAAACCGATGACAGCCCTGAAACATTCCGAAAAGTAACCCGTTTAAGTCAGCACATCAGCTATCTAAAAGACTTTTTCAGAGCATACAAGGACTTCACAGACGCTGAAATTGACACAATTGAAATCATGCTTATGAAGCTGTACGCAAGATTCGGAATTGATGATTTTACCGATTTCAATACGCTTAACAGTGATGACTATCCCGTGATGTCAGACCTCTACGAACTTATTGAAAAGGAATTCATGGCGTTTGATAACGAGAAAAAGCACCTATACACCGAAGAAATGTTACAGAATATCTGTCTGGGACTGCACTCCATGTGCAAGGGTGCGGAGTCAAAATATTTCAACGGTCACACCAACATCAATGACAGCGAGCTTATCTGTTTCGGAGTGAAAGGTCTTATGGACACAAACAAAAGGCTTAAGGATACTCTGCTGTTTAACATTCTCAGCTACATGAGCAATCAGCTTTTGGGCAGAGGAAATACAGTTGCCGCAGTAGACGAGCTGTATTTGTTCCTCACAAATATGACGGCGATCGAATATATCCGCAACGGCATGAAACGTGTTCGTAAAAAGGAGTCCTCGTTTATTCTGGCAAGTCAGAATATCGAGGACTTCCTGCTGCCTGAGATCAAGGAGTTCACCAAGCCGCTGTTCAGTATTCCGTCTCACCATTTTCTGTTCAACCCCGGTAATATTTCGCCGACTGCATTCATTGACACCCTGCAGTTGGAGGAGTCGGAATATGCTTTGATTAAGTATCCCGAACGTGGTACTTGCCTTTACAGGTGCGGAAATGAGAGGTATCTGTTACAGGTCATCGCTCCGCAGTACAAGGCTGTGTTGTTTGGAAACGGTGGTGGTCGGTAATGTCTGCAACAGTTGCGGCAGCTCTGAAAAAGATAGCGATATATATTCTGGGCGACGAAAAGAAACGAGGAAAGCTGTTTGTGTTGATCGGGAGTATCGCCGTTGGATTTATTGGCTTAATGTGCCTGCCCGTAGCTGTGCTTTCGAGCATGGGCAGTATGGAAATCGAGCAACCTGAAATTAACGCTGAAATGTTCAGCGATTCGGCTTTGTTTGAAAGCCTTGACAGCGAACAGCAGGCGAAAATAACCGAAATTCAAAACAGCGGTCAGGAAATCGAGGACGCCATGAGTGGCGCAGGAGTTCGCTCTCAGACCATAAAAGCACAGCTGATATATATGTCATACTTCGGTGACGTGCAAAATTTCAATGCGGAATCCTATGCCAACCTGTTTGCTGTTGCTCCGAATGACAGCGATTTGATAACTGCGATAAATTCAACTTACGGCTTGGAGATCGGCTATGACGAATTTATGAGAACCTACACTTGGGTGATGAATTCTACGATCAACGGGTATATGTTCAGCGATGAAAGCACAAAGAACTGCGCCGATCTTGCGGCTTGGGCGGAGAATGCGTACATCTCAGGCTGGGGATTTAAGTCGGGTGCAATCGGGAATCGTGACGATGTTGACCGCATCAGATACTGCGATAATGCAGGACTTATGCTTGGATATCTGAATTACAATCCCGATGAAAAGTCGTTTGGAAATCAGTTTCAGACGCTTGTTTTCACCGAGCAAGGCAGTCTTGATACCATGCCTGAGGTCGCAGGTATAGGACTGTTTGACGGCAGTCAGCATGGGATATATGTCGGTGACGGCGAGGTGATTTACTGTTCCGAATCAGCAGGATATGTGACAAAAGACCTCGTTTCAAACGGCGGTTGGGTAAGCTGGTGTACCTATGAGGGCGTTGACTATCCGCAGGAAGTGCAGGATAAAATTGATGAAAACGGAGGTGACAGCGAATGAAAAAATCAGTTGCGATAACAATTAGTGATGAAAAATTAGCGGCTCTGGAAATGTATTTGGAGCAGAAAAATATTAAGCTTTCGGATGAAATCGACAAGTGCATTGACGGCTTGTATCAGAAAAATGTGCCGCAGAACGTCCGTGATTTCATTGACATGATGTCGGCAAAAAAGCCTGCAAGAAAGCCGAGAAACTTCTTGCCTGCCGAAACGGAAAAGCAGTCTGAGCAGTAACTCGCCGCAGTTCGCACCACGTTGCCCCGTGTGGCGAGTTTTGGCGGTCGGTGGGGTAAGTTTACCATAGGAGGGGTTGAACGGCTTTGCGGGCATTTGTCGCAGAGTTTGAGAATGGCGGAAATCAGATGATTTTGGGTGGGTTTATGAGGGCAAAGCCAATAGGATTGGCTTAAATATTATATTGCAGGTTAAAGTTTGGTCGCTTGAAGCGACCAAACAGACACATCGTCGAGCAAAGCTCGCCGAATTTGCGGAGTTTTGAAAACTTTGACGTGCAGTCGCATAGAATGGAGGTTTTGCAAATTGCAGTCGGATAAAATTAAAAATACAGAAGAAAAAGCCGAAAAAACAGAGGTTTGCGAGGTCACATCTGAGTATAAAAAGCAAAGATTTGGACTAAAGATTTTTCCCGAAACTTTGGAAATAGTGGACACTCTTTTTAAGCACGATAATTGTAAATCACGCTCGGAATTTATTGAAAAGGCTGTGCGTTTTTATTGCGGGTATCTTTTGAACAAGGAGCATACGGCAACGGAATTTATTGCCCCGCAGCTAACGGCAATGGCGGAAGGAATAGTCAAAGGCACGGAACAGAGGTTGTCCCGTGCCTTATTTAAAATTGCAGTTGAACTTGGTGCAGTTACTCATATGCTTGCGGCGGTACATGAGATTGATGATGATACGATGATTAAACTGAGGGCTATGTGTATAGATGAGGTTAAACGCATTAACGGTGTTATTAATTTTGAGAAGGCTGTGAGGTATCAACGGTTAGATTAAATCACATAAAAATGGGGGTGATATGTTATGACTTTATCTCAAATTATCGTAACAAGCCGCTACCTAAAAAGCGGTACACAGAAAAGTAAAAACAAGCGCAGAAACTACACAAAGTACATCGCAACCCGTGAAACAGTTGAAGTCCGTGACCAAAACATTATGGATAGAAATGATAACGCTACAAAGAATCAAGAACAGCTTTTAAACGATCTGCTTTCAGATTTTCCCGAAGCTAAAAAATATTTGGAATATGAGGACTACACTGTGAACCCTACTGTAGAAAACGCTTCGGAACTAATCAGTACGATCATTGAGCGTAACGCTGACGTCATTGGTAATCGTCAGAATTTTGTCGGTTACATGGCTATGCGTCCGGGAGTTCAGAAAAGAGGTTCTCATGGTCTTTTCAATGAAAAAGATGAACCGATAATTCTTGACAGGGTAGCTAACGAAATAGCAAATCACAAAGGCAATGTCTGGTCCCACGTAATTTCACTTCGTCGTGAAGATGCAATTAGACTTGGTTACGATAATTCGGAAGCGTGGCGGCAGCTTGTTATGCGTCACATTTCAGATATTGCAAAAAATCAGAAAATTTCATTATGCAATTTAAAATGGTACGCCGCATTTCATGACACTACTCATCATCCGCATATTCATCTGCTTGTTTATTCCGAAAATACAAAGGAAGGATTCTTAACAAACGAGGGAATTAATAAGATTCGTTCAGCTTTTGCAAACGATATATTTAAGGACGATTTGCAGTCCATATATCAGGAGCAGACGTTAAGCCGTAACGAATTGAAAGCTGTATCAAAAACGGAGTTTAAAAGTATTGTCAGAAAAGTTCAGCAAGGCGGTTTTGAAAATCCGCAGCTTGAAAATCTTATCCGCAAACTATATTCTCAGTTACAGAATGTTAAAGGCAAAAAAGTATATGGGTACCTTCCGCCTGATGTCAAAGAAACGGTCAACAGTATTTTTTCAGAACTTGCAAAAGACAATAATATCCGTCAGCTTTATGAAAAATGGTGCAGTTTGGAGAGCTTGAAATACAAGAGCTATACGCAAAAGGAAAAAGAACTGCCGCCATTGGTTGATAACAAAGTTTTTCAGCCTGTGCGGAATATGATAATCAGAACTGTGCTTGACATGAATTATCCTGTCATTGATGTAGAAATTGAAGAACCCGAACCAACAGAACAATTTGCGAATGATGACTTTTATGTTGATATTCTTCTGAAGTTTGATGAATCTGAGCAATCCGAAAATGATAAAGTAACATTTTCGGATAACGACGAGCCGACCGCCGAAGATTTCATTTGGAGCAATGAAAATGAGGTAACAGTCGATATTGAAGATTATGAACCTCAAAGTAAATACTATCTCAAATGGAGTACAGCATACAAAGAAGCTTGTAAGATTATTTACAACAAGCAATCAAAGCTTGAAGATTTCAAAAAGGCGGAACAGCTCTTGCTCTCCGAATCAAAGTCAGGCAATGTCCTTGCTATTCACGATTTAGGAAAATTGTATTCCACCGACAAGCTTGGCGCAAAAGACGAAGAAAAATCATTCGCATTCTACCAAGAGGCATTGCAGGGATTTATGGAGATAGAGCCGGATTCGGACTATATGTTCCCATACGAACCTAAATTCAAGGGGCAGGTCATGAAACCTGCGGATATGCGTTCTTACGTTTGGTATCGCATTGGTAAAATGCATTGCTATGGGTTAGGCACAGAACAGGATTATGAAAAAGCGTTTCAATGGTTTTTGAAGTCATCTCAGGAGGGCCACAAATTCGCACAATACAGTCTCGCTAACCTATACTATTATGGCAACAGCGTGGAAAAAGATTTGTCGCAGGCGTTTTTGTGGTATCAGAAATCGGCTTCTCAGGGTCAGCCGTATGCTTCTTATGCTGTTGCACAGATGTACAGCAAGGGTGAATATGTTGCTGAGAATAATGAAACCGCACAGAGATATTACAAAGCTGCATTATCTGGTTTCCTTGAACTTGAAAGCAAAGATCAGGCGGACGATAACCTATTTTATAAAATTGGAGTTATGTACAAAAACGGACTTGTAACGGAAGCTGATATTTCAAAAGCCATTGATTACTTCAAACGTTCCGCTGAGATGAATAACAAGAATGGTCTGTATGAATATGGCAAAACATTAATTCAAGGAAAATACATTGAGGCTGATTTAAATAAGGGTTTGGAGTGTATTGAAAAAGCAATGAAACTTAAAAATTCCAATGCAAAGCGTTTTTTTGCATTGGAATATATTTCGGGTGAATATTTTTCACAAGATATTGAAAAAGGACTATTTATGTTGACAGAATGTGCAGATAAGGGTGACAGTTTTGCTTGTTTTCAGTTGGGTCAGTTTTATTTGAAAGGTGAAATTGTCACGCAGGATTTAGAAAGAGCAGAGAAATATTTGCTGCTTGCAGAGGATAACGAATTCACACAGTATGCTTTTGGGAAGTTGTATTTGCAGGAAGAAAAGTATGATATTCAAAAGGCGGTAGATTACTTTGAAAAATCCGCTGATAAGAATATGTGGTCAAGCTATCAGCTCGGCAGGCTTTATCTTTTCGGAGCAGATGAACTTGAAAAGGATAAGGAAAAGGCTGTGGAGTGGCTCACAAAGTCCGCAAATGATGGTAATGAGTACGTTCAGAATATGCTTAACAATATTGATGATTTTGAAAATATGCTGCTTAGAAATACTGTTATGGGATTGTTTGTGAATTTAAGTCGCTGTATTGAGGATAATTATTCGCAGAAGCAGTGTTCTTTAAAAATACAAACTGATAGAAAGCTCAGAAAAATGATACAAAAGAGAAAGTCAGGAATTGGCATCAGAGAAGAACAAAATATGACTAACTAAGAAATATCTTAAAAGCTATATTCAAAGAAAAGATAGGTTTTTCCCCATATGTTGTGTAAATCTCCAAAGTAGTGTATAATAAAAGAGCTGAGACCCACCGAAAAAAAGTCTGTAAAAACGCAGTCAACTATGGTAAAATATAAATAACACAGGAGGCTGATTTTTTATGGCAAGAAGAAAAAGAGAACCAATGAGCGAGGGGAAGAAGAATATCATCGCAGAGCTGATCGAGGAGTATGATATCAGGACAGCAAAAGATATTGAGGATGCTCTCAGGGATCTGATGGGCGGCACGATACAGGAAATGCTTGAGGCAGAGCTGGATGAACACTTAGGGTACAGTTCATATGAACGCTCGGACAACTCCAATTACCATAATGGTAGGAAAACCAAGAAGATACGTGGAAATTTAGGTGAAACAGAAATTGAAGTACCACAGGATCGAGACGGAACATTCGAGCCAAAGGTTGTAAAAAAGCGTCATAAGGATATTTCAGGTATCGAACAGAAGATAATATCGCTGTACGCAAAGGGCATGACAACTCGCCAGATAAGCGAAACGATCGAGGAGATCTACGGCTTTGAAGTCAGCGATGGTATCCGATATCACAGACCGTCTCCTTCCGCAGATAGAAGACTGGCAGAAACGTCCTCTTGACGAGGTTTACCCCATTGTATTTATTGATGCTGTACATCTTTCTGTACAATAAAACGGATAGAAAAAAGCTTGCAGCATATGTAATCCTTGCAGTAAGCTTGACAGGTCACAAAGAAGTGCTGTCCATACATATCGGTGAAAACGAGAGTGCAAAGTACTGGCTTGGCGTTCTGAACGAGCTGAAAAATCGTGGTGTAAAGGACGTCCTCGTGATATGTGCCGATGGTCTTTCGGGTATGAAAGGAGCGCCGTATCAGCGGCATTTCCGCAGACAGAATTACAGCGTTGTATCGTTCATCAGGTGCGAAATATGCTGAAATACGTTGGCGAAAAAAGCAAGAAAGAATTTGCTAATGATCTGAAAACAATTTACCAGGCGCCGTCTGAGGACGCTGCACTTGAACGGCTTGAGCGTGTGACGGAGAAGTGGGAGAAAGATTATCCAAACGCCATGAAGAGCTGGTACAAAAACTGGGATGTGATCTCACCGATCTTCAAGTTTTCCGCTGATGTGAGAAAGGTCATTTACACCACCAATGCGATCGAAAGCCTTAACAGCGGCTATCGTCGTCTGAACAAACAGAGAAGCGTGTTTCCCAGCGATACGGCGCTGTTAAAGGCACTGTATCTTGCAACTCATGAAATAGCGAAAAAATGGACTATGCCGCTGAGGAACTGGGGCATAGTTCTTGGCGAGCTGGAGATCATGTATCTCGACAGGCTAAGCTGAGCCGGCACAGTCAGTCTGCTTCCATTCCGCTACGCTCCATTCCAGCAGACTGACTGTTGAAGAACCTTGACAAATTACGGTATTTATTGTATACTGTAAAAAAATGAGCGGCTGTTTTTCAAGCCGCTCCACAATATCGTTTTTTATCACTGTTGTTGAATTCACAGAGATTTTTTCACAGGGCCGATAAAACTTTTTCATTTCCATGCTCGCTGGATGATTTGGGTGAGGGTTTTTCTTTTTGGGATGAAAGCATGATATATGAGGAGAAAACCGAACTTAGAAGCTGAGGATTGTTATATGACGGTAAATTGCTGGATACGGTCACAATGCATTGTGCAGCAGACGATAATGATTATAGTGATAATGATATTATTTGTATAAGCTTTACTGCGAGTGCTTTTAAAAGGCAGGATACGATTGATAATATTTCAATAGGCGGAATAACCTTTGAGAGTACAGAAGCAGAAATAAATCAAATGTTTGGTGAACCGACAGACAATCATGAAGATTCAAGTCACTTTAGCTCATATTTATATTTAATTGATAAAAAGTGGCTGACTCTTTCTTTTAATTATGGGCATCTAAATATTATAGATCTTAATTTTGGAGGAAAATAAAACGTCGATTAATATTGATACAAGTTTTGAGATTATATTAAAACTAGACAATGATATGACAAAAGTAGAAGAAACAATGATAAAACTATCTGACGAAGAAACATATACCGTAGATGGTTTTTGTGAAATATAAAAAAATAATTTTTATTCGTCGCTTGATGAGAAAGGAAATGTCATGAAATTGCAAAAACAGATTACAAACGAAGAATTGCTTGAACTTACAAGAAAAGCATTTGAGAATGATGAGGTTGCTGAATTTCTTTGCGGAGAAAAAGGATATTCAGTTATGGGAAACAGGGATATACCTATTAATATTCCTACAGATTTCGGACGCATTGTAGAAAAAGGAATATATGAGTTATATTTGACTACAAATGATGAAGTAATTATCAAGAAATTCCGTAAAGCAATTATGACACTAAATAGTACACCTATTCAAGTTTGGTGTGCATATATGGCTTGTTGGAATCAAATTTTCAATGAACATTCTAAATATCCAGCACCGTTTAAAATGATTGATGATACCCTTTTAAAGACATTAAAAAGTACCTTGATAAACAATGAATCATCTCTACGTAATTGTAAAGAGTGGATGGGGATTAACAAAAAAATGGATTATGGGATTACATAATTCGTATAGATAATGTCTTAAAAAAAGATTATGGGGTGAGTGTATTATGAGTGAAGTGAATAATGATTTTTTAGAATATGGAGCTTCTTTTTTAGTTACAAAGAGAGATTATGATTTGTATTATAGTGATCCAGATAGTTTACTTGGTGCGGGAGGGCAACGCTTTATTGCACCAAGCAATCAAATGGATCAATTGCTTATTGTAGCTAATGGTGATATTGGCATTATAGAAGAAGGACTAGGTATAGAGACCGATAAATGGGCAGGTCAAGAATTAGTTAGAATTGACATAGATAAATCCATTGTAAATGATTTATATGAAAGTGGAAATCTTAAGCTTCCAACAGGAACGTACAATCCCATTTGTGCCATTAAATGACATACTCCCACCGCTCTTGCGAAAGTGGTTTTTCCGCCGTTGTTTGCTCCCGTCACCATATAAAACCGTGCGTAATCTGACATATCAATATCGTTTGCAACAATTTTTTCGGTCAGAATTTCCTGCGGATTTTGCGTAACAAGCTGCCTGTAGAAGTTGAGGTCAAAGACGTTTTTCAGCCTTGTAACACGCTTCTCAGAGGGGAGAAATTTCGGTCGGCACATTTTCATTCCCCTTGCCCTAACACTTGATATAAACTGTGCCGCTCCGCCATAGAAGTCAAGCTGTGATTCCAGCTCCGAAAGGTCTGAAAAAACCGAGGAACGATAGCTTTTAAGTGCTGCGGCAATCCGCAGGGCGAACTCCTTTGTGTATTTGCTCAGTTCACGGAAAAGGGCAGTGTCTATATCAATGGGAGTGTGCCTTGTTGCCGAGTTGAAATGCTCCTCGCCAATAAACTGCTCTCTGCCTGCAAAACTTTTGAACACAAGCTTTTCAAGAATATTTCCCTTGGGATAAATTTTGTCATATCCGATTTCAAGCAGTCCTGCACTGTCGGGATTCATAGCCGAATCAAAATTAACACCGATTTTTACGCTCCGTATGGTTTTTGAAAAGGTATCTTTCAGCTGTGAAATGCTGTATGCTATTTCGAAAATGTTCTCGCTTTTTGGCAGTTTTTCAAAAAACTGTGCAAGCCTTTTTACCGCTACCGACTTAATTGCGTGATTATACTTTGCAAAGAACCTGTTGATGTTTTCAATGCAGCCGAGAAATTCTTCAAGGCTGTCCATATGGGTCTTAATCTGCATAAACGAGTTGACACAATCAACATCTGAAAAGTCAATTCTGTTTCCTGCGAGTTCATTTATCAGCTGTCGAAATCTGCCGTTAAGTTCGGGGACATTCATAAAGTCCTCAAGACAATCCAGCCTGTAATCAAGGGTTTCAATGTCATCTGTAAACTCTTTCATTTTAGATGTTGCGACAGCAAAATTCATAGGTGCAATAAGTTTTGCTATGTTATCCGTTTCAAGATTGACCATAAAATCCTGCGGATAATTTTCATATTTTTTCTGCCGCTTTTTTGCATACTCCTCAGCCTCCGCCGACGGATAGAACAGATCTACATAATCGGTAATTTTCATTGTTTTCACTCCACAATTTATTTTGCTGTAACAATATTCCCGTCACTAATCTCAATAACCCTGCCGCATTGCTCCGCAATCTTCGGGTCGTGGGTAACTATAACAACCGTCCTGCCCTGTTTGTTCAGGGACTTGAAAAGCTCCATAATCTCAGCGGAAGTCTTTGTGTCCAGTGCTCCCGTCGGTTCGTCCGCCAAAATCATTGACGGTTCATTGACTATCGCTCTGGCAATTGCCACACGCTGCTTCTGTCCGCCCGAAAGTTTGCTGCATAGCTTTTTGGCAAGCTCCTCAATGCCTACCGATTTCAGTGCCGCAAGGGCTTTTTCTTTCTTGTCACTGACTTTCTTTTTGGAAAAATTCAGCGGTATCATCACGTTTTCCAGTGCCGTGAAATCCTCAACCAGTGCAAAATCCTGCATAACCATCCCGATTTTCTCGTTTCTGATTTTTGCATACTGACTTTCGGAAAGGTCTTTCACAAGCACATCATCAATGTAGTATTCGCCCTCCTGATAGTTGTCAATGCAGGCTAAAATATGCAGAAGCGTTGATTTTCCTGCACCCGATTTTCCGATAATCGCAATAAGCTCACCGTCCCGAATTTCTGCCGAAACACCGTGGAGAGCCTTGAATTCGTTGGCTTTCTTTGAATTATATATTTTTACTATGTTATTAAGTTTTACCATTACTATTCCTCCGATAATATTATTGCTTTTTTTATAGCCTTTGGTGTGAGGATAATGCAGAAAATGATACAGGATACCAAGATATATACAGCACACACAATCAGGCAAATGGTGATCTGTTTCCAGCCCAATGTAATTACTGTTTTGCTGAACAATCCTGCCTTGTAGAAAATCAACGATCCTGCTATTGAAATTATCAAAGACACAATGCAAATCAGCCCATTGTAAATTACATTGATTGTAAGCAACTGTTTTCTTTTTGCACCACCCAAATACAGTATGGCTTCGTTTCTCATATTATTTTTGCAGTTAATCGCATTAACGCTCACTGACGCAATCAGTACAAGCAGGTATATTGCACACATTATTGGCATCAATGTGTACAACTCTCTATAAACAATGGTCTGACTGTTGTTGTTCAACTGAGAAAACTGTATCGCAAATGATAATACAGAAAGATTCTCGTTGATATATTTTCTGTTGTAAAGCTTTTCATCATCGGAAATATTCCGGTTGTACTTTATAAAAAGGGAGTCTGACATTACTGAATCCAAATCGGTTTTATTCCACTCCTTATCTGTAAAAAACAATACAGGTTCATTATATACAATGCTGTCCGCTGAATACCCAAGAGATTCGAGTTTCAAAGCAATCTCCTCGTTTGTAAAGCCTTTGTTTTTAAGCTGGTCATTCAGACAGTTGAAATGTGTAGAAAGCATTAACTGATAGGATGGTTCATTTGATTCATATTCCGAGTTTGCTCCAAGGTATTTTTCATTATCACCAATTACACCGATTATTCTGACCTTCAACGTTCCATTTTCAGTTTCAAATTCAGCAATATCATTAACATTATAGCCTTGATAATTTCGGGTAATTACAGCCTGCGGTATATCATCGGATTGCTTGGAATCAGTTATCCACGAACCTTTTTCTATTGTCGGGCGAAAAAGATTTGCAGAATAATCATCATATACAAGTGCATATGCGGTCTTAACCTCGTTAGTTTGTGTATCAACGCCTGTTTGCAGGGACGCAAAGTTTACAGACGAGATAAAATCAACATCTTTCAGCTGAGTTTTGATTTCATCTGTGTTTTCCAAAAGTCCGCCATTTTCATTATCTTTCAAAAAATATCCACCACAATACAATCCCTCGCCATTAAGCAGCGGTTTGACAGCCTCATATGAGGAAGCCTTTTCGTCTATTATCGATGTCATAATTATTCCGATAACAAAAACAGCAATCAGCTGGAGGCTTATTAAAACATTGATAAACGAGTGCTTTTTCAGGAAGATACCGATAACCCTGCCGTATAACTTAATTCTCATTTCAATCCCTCCTTAATTTTTTTGCCGAGATTATGATGAAGCAAAAACAGATTAAGAAGATACGATATTGCAGAGTAAATCAAAATTATTTCTGCGTAAACATATGGATTATATGCAGCTTTCATAAGCGGAAATTTAGCTGAAAGTACAGTAAGAATAAATTTATCATAGCACAAAGCTGAAATAATGCTTACAGGAAGCATAATAAGAATAATCTCATTTGCGGTTGATATGCTCAGATTTGAGGTTAACCCTCCGCAGATACGCATAATGGTCAGTTGTCTTGTTCTGCTGATAATGATGTAATTATACAGAATGGAAATGTTCAATGCCGAAAGAATGGCAATGATTACCGAAATCAGTACAACTGTTATGTAGTAGAAAGTGTTTGATGCCAAGTCGAATGCCGGTTCATAAAGAGTGATTTTATCTTTGAAAAATTCGCTGATATATGCGGTAAAATCATCATATTCAGATTTAGTGATTTTATTGTTGAGTGCAAGATAAACCCCGTCGTTCATAATTGTATCGTCGGGGACTGAGCTGAACGGAACATAGATACTGTAAAAAAAATAGCTGCTGTTAGCAGGGTTTATTGTGCCGATAACATCATAGCTCTGACCGAATGCTGTAACCGAATTTGTATATTCGGGTGCTGAAGTCGGCTGATTTACATTTCCGCTGCCCATTACAACAGCCTTTTTTTCTCCGTTTGAATATTGCTCCTGCGTGAAAAAACTGCCGTCCTTAATTACAAGGTCATCAATCATTGGCTGAAATACGTTATCGGAATATTCAAATTTTCCTTCAGAATACTGAAGATAGAATGCGACAGGTATTTCCTCATCAATTCCGCTTACCTGCGTGGACGAAAAACAGGTAATATATGAAACATCACCCATAAGCTTATTCGGCATATTCTTCACAAACTCACAAAAATTTTTTTTTGTAATAATGTCATTTATGGAAAAACCGACAGCATAGCTGTCAATTTCGCCGTCCTCAATATTTTTGCTGTACTGATAGTACAATCCAACACCGAAAAACAAAACCCCGAATGAAACAAACATAGAAATCACAAGTAGAACCAGCATACCGGTATGATTTTTCATCATATTTCTAAGATTTTTCAGCGTGTACATTCTTTCCTCCTTCAAACCCATTAATGCATTGCCTTTGTAAAATGTTCAATTGATTTTTATTAAAATTTCTTTAATGCATATTTAATTCGGAGCAAAGCCCGATGTAAGCGTAGCTTTTCATCGGCTGCGACGAAGCAAGCTTGCCGCAGGAGCTTTAGCTCCTCAGGGTTATATATTAGTAATCAGACTGAATATCCTTAAAAACTCTATTATCTTTCATGACTAGAGTTCTGGCAGAATACTTATAACTAGTATTACGGTTATGGGTTGTTGTTGCTTTCAAAAGCTGACCTTTGGACAGCGTACCATTTTTCCATCCAGAAGGAGTATAAGAACCGATTTTTGCTGCAGAAGTCTTGTAATAAAGGGTTGACTGTACAGAGTAATTTGTTTTTGTAGTTGAAAGATTCGTTACCGTTCCCACTGAATCTGTCTCGCTTGGAGTATAAGACGTATATGCAAGTATAATTCGATAACTATCCTCATATGATGCTTGATACGCACTAGCACCTATAGCACTCATAGAAGCCATTATCATAACAGCAGCACCCATAGCCGCAATTTTCTTCTTAAGTTTCATATTGAAAACCTCCTTGAAATTTTTTATTGCTTTCATCATAAGACAAACGCAATACTCCCGACCTAAAGTCTGTATTCTAAAAAAGCCATCTTTAAGCAAAGTAAAAGACAATTTCTATACTTGCTATGACAAGTATTACAGTACTTTGAAAACCTTTGAATCAATCTTCTTCCTGCACAAAATGATTAATTCAGCTCAAAACTATACTACTGTAGATCGTAATAGTCTCATATGCAAATCTTTTGAATTGTGTTTTTTGATGCTTATCTCTTGTAGATGTTCTTTGGCTCTTTAGTCTGATATCCACCGTATGCCGAAGCTGCTCCACAAGCCAAAATTGCTGTATGTTTTGCAATCTTCTGAATCATTTCAGCTAGTAGTTTTTTTAAACTTTTCACATTAATCACTTCCTCTCTCTTTAATCTTTGCTGCAATCATGAGCAAGGCAATTAAAAAAGTTGTTAATATAATCATTGTACCTAGATAACTTCTCGAAAGAAACAATCCGGTACAATTAATTATTAAAGTTATAACTATCCCTATTATTTTAAGCTTTATTCTTTTCGAATCATCAATTGGTTTATTCTTATTCTCTATAGGACCCAAGATAGAAACTATCAGTTCAGTAACACAGATTAAAACAATAATAATCAATAGGGAGAATTTATTAGAAAATATACTATTGGCTAAAGCGGTTAATATGAATGTAGTACACATCAATAGATTGCACCTAAAGTATGTGTCGGCATGATAGCCTCCGGTGAATGATCTGATAAGTATAAATAGTGAAAGAAAAACAATACTTTCGATTATATGATGAATAAGGATACCTGCTATTACAACAAGAACTATGTTAAGTAACGATGAAATACTTATTTCTATTCCATATCTATAAAAGTCTTGTACATCTGATTCATCACTGATTACATCTTGTTCCGTAATAAAATTAACAATCTGAGATACCAAGTAATTCATAATTTTCACCTTGCTTTTTTTGAATTTTACAATATAAAATATCTTTCGTCAAGCGTTTTGGCATATTGTGCAGTTTTCAGGCACAAAAAAATAACTCGGCATAAGCCGAGCTATCATATGAGTTAAGTTTCTAAGATTATAGAGCAGCAGAAAGCATTGTCAATTTCATAGTAATCATATCTTCCACTGTATTTATTTACTATGTCCCTAATAATAGAAGTGCCAAGTCCATGGTTTATGATATCTTTCTTTGTGGTTTTTAATTTTGGATTTTCGCTAATAACAGACTTATCTAGAGAATTTTTCACTATAAATGTATAAATGTTGTTTTCTTTACTGATTTCCAAATAGATAAACTTGTTTAAATCTGGCGGCATAGCTTCACAGGCTGTGATCGCATTTTCCAAAGTATTGCTCAATAAGTCACATAGATCAAGCTCATTGATACCTACAAAGTCATTTACCGTAATACATGACACCTTTATTCCTAAAGTTGATGCAGTAGACAATTTAGAGTTGATTATTGCATTTGCAACTGGATTATTGGTTTGAACAAATGTCATTGTAGCTTTAACAATGCCGTTGGATTGTTCAATAAATTCCAAAGCATCTTCGGTTTTGCCACTTGTGAGCAATTCATAAACGGTGGTAAGTTGATCCTTTATATCGTGCCTTATTTTTCTGATCAGCTCGTATTGAGTCTCCGCATTATTAACATACTGTTCCATATACTGTTCTTTTACGGATAGTACCTTCATATTCTTTATCTGAGCATTCTTGAAGAAGAGTGAATAAATAACGTAAAACATTAGGAAATTCAGTATAATGATAACCAGGTATGATAAATTGATGTATATTCTTTGCGTATCATCCGCATTGAGTGAAAGTACATGGAGAAGTGATACTAGAATAAAGGAAGATATTAATACTGTGATAATCGGAGACCAATCTGATATTGTATAACTGTCAGAGAATTTGAACAGCTTGATTATAATTTTCAAGGAGATCCAAAGAGAAATCTGGATTACAATCAAAGTCATGAATCTTACGCTATTATCATTTGTAATCAAGTCCTTGACGCTTATTCTATTTAGAGATGATAATAAATTAAGTTCAACAGAAGTGATAAGCAGCAGAATAATATTGGGAATGATCGTTGATAGTAGTTTTTTAATAATACTGTCGTTAAAGGCAATAATGGCATATACCAACAATATAACTAAATATAAAGTACTTGTAAATCCCTCATATAAAGTGATGTGATTTAACAGGGTTATGGTTGTTCCAAATATGATACTAAAAATCGAAAGAAATGTTTTTGCCTGTTTGAGAGATTTAGGATTTAGAAATCTATACACAAACCATGTCATAATAAAGCCCTGATAATAATTAATCACAAGCTCAAAGCATTTCCATAGCAAGTTCTTCATTTTGTCTTCCTCAAATACTGTGTTAATTTCTCATCAACAGTTTGTTTGTAGTTTTTACTCATATTTAATCTAAAGCCTTGCTTAAAAATTATCTCGTCTTTATTTCTATCTATATTAAAAATGTGACGAAGATTAACCAGAAAGCTTTTATGTATCCGGACAAAATCATATTTTGAATAACAGGTTTCCAGTTCACCGATATTGCCCCGAATTTTTATCGGCTCATTATGCTCAGAATGATAGATAACGTAGTGCTTGCTGCTTGCAATATAATAAATATTCTTTAGTTGCAGTGAAATTCTTCCGACTTCTTTATTTTCCAGAACAATAGTCGTGTTTTGTTTCATTTCATTGTAAAGCTGATTAACAACACTGTGCAGTTTATCTGTGAAAAAAGAATCATTGCTTTTGGTAATAAAATTAAGTGGTCGGAAATACAGACTATCGTATACAAGCTCCGGATGACTGGTAACAAAAATTATGTAGCAGTCGTTTGAACCGGAAATCTTAGCCGCTAATTGAAATCCGTCGAGCTCCGGCATATCAATATCGAGAAAAATCACATCAAATGGCTTTATTAAGTGGTGCTGGAACATTAATTCGCTTGAAACATAGGTCTCTAACTCAATATCTTCATTATTCTGCCTTGTAAATTCAGATTTTACAGCTTGTGACATTTTATTAACAAATACGTTATTATCATCACATATTGCCACTCTGAGCATATGTATTTCCTCCTTAAAATGTAGTATAAATCACAACAATTGTATTTGTGATATAATTTTACGACAAAATTCGCTGATTTTTTATAAATAATACAGATTTATGACTTCGGACTATATTTATACTATAATAAAAGTGTTGGAACCGGAAAGAGAGGCGGAGCATATATGGCGGAGCATATATTATGAAAAAGCAAGTAAAAAGTTCAAATGTTTTTGGCGAAAAGCAAAAACGCATTATAGCTAAAACATTGATCAATCTGCGAGAACTCAATTTCTTAACACAAACAGATATAGCAAAGCAGCTTCATCTGTCTTCCAGCACTATTTCTCACTATGAAAAAGGTTTAACTGTCCCACCTACTGAAGTTGTGTATCGACTTGCCGAGTTTTATAACGTTACTACAGATTATATTCTTGGAAAAAGTGCAAGTAAGACAAATCTTAATGAAACTTATGCTATAAAGCTAACAAATAAAATGACGATAGGTGATGCCGTAGAAATAATAACAAAGATGAACGATACAGAACGCGAGCATTTGGCATATTTCATAGAAATGATAGGAAAATCAAAAGATTAATTCAATATCAGAACTCTGAATTAGTATCAGGGTTCTTTTTATTTTACCATAATAAAACAATAAGGTCAAGCATATTATGCCTGTTTTCAGAACTTTGCATTTTGTGCTAAATATCTTCACCTTGTGCCAAATTCGTTGACATTTATACATAAAAGTATATAATATACATAAATTAATGGATTGTCTATTTACGAGGAGAGAATGCAATGGCTTTTAGAGTATTGAGAGCGGTTGATTAAACTGATACAAATCAATACATATATTATATCATAATACGACAATGGAAAAGTATATAGTATTCTTTGTTCAGATAAAATATGGTTCTCTAATATTGTTTTCTAAGCAGGTTTTGATAAATGACGTTTTTGAACATAAAAAAACACAGTGAATTAGAGTCAATGATTTAATAGGGAACACTTAGTATCGGAATAAAATTTTTTAAATGGAGATGTTATTATGACATATGAAGAAGTAATTGAAAAAATCAGATCAACCACTAAAGTGTCTGTTGTATCCGTAAAAGATATTCAGCACGGAAAAAGTATAACGTTGTCAAACGGAAGTATTATAAACTGTTTTAATACAGGCAAACATAATGTTCAAGGAAGAAACACTGATGAAACTAAAGCTATTCTTGGTGAAACTGCTAAGCTTGGAAACAGAAAAATATTTGTTGTTTACGGTCATGATGATATTGCACGTACACAGCTTGAAGCATTGCTTCGCCGCTGGGATCTTGAGCCGATTATTCTTGATCAGCAGGCTTCAGGGGGACAAACCATAATCGAAAAGCTTGAAGAATACAGTCAAGAGGTTGGATATGCAATAGTTTTGGCAACTCCTGATGACGAAGGAAAATCCAAAAGCGAAGATAGTTACAAATCCCGTGTAAGGCAAACTGTAGTTCTTGAACTTGGAATGTTCCTTGCAAAATTGGGTAGAGAAAAGGTTGCAATTCTGCTTAAAGAAGATATAGAATTTGAAAAGCCTTCTGATATTCATGGTTTAATATATATTCCATTTGACAAGAAGGTGGATGAAGTTGCAATAAATCTCATAAGAGAACTTTCAAAGCAGGGCTATAATATTGACCCATTAAGGATTTGATTGACAAAGATGATTCGAAGAATGCTGACAATAATAAAAATCAACCTAAAATACATACTATCGAAATTCACAATAATCGCATCATCAGTTTTTGGATTGGCTTCAATCGTTCAACTATTTTTTGATTGGAATACAATCGGAATAGAAGACGATGATGTTAAGTGTAAGATAAAGGCTTTTACAGTGCTTTTGTTTATTTGTTTCCTTACAGCACTTGTCTGGGGACTGCATTCATCAAAAGAGGTAACAATACTATCTGAGGATGATGTTGAAATTATTGTAAGATATGATGATCTTATGAAGATAGCATTTCCCAAAAAACCTCAGACTGAAAGAATAGTCGTCATAGCAGTTAATTGTTGTTATGATACTGTTGTAAATGATGACATTATTCACGAAGGCTCTGTGCATGGTCAGTTTCTAAAAAGATTTGCTTATTCGGACGAAAAACGACAAGCTCTTGATGCTGAAATAGAAAGTTCCCTTAAAGCATTTGGCTATGAATATGAGGATATCTCTCTTAACGAAAAAAGAGAAGGAAAGCGAAAAAGATATCCTATGGGTTCAGTATCCCGAATAAAAGGCGAGAATGGAGTTACTTTTTTCTTGCTTGCTCTTACAGAATTTGATGTTGACTGTGTTGCTCATTGTGATAAGCATCAATACTTTGATTGTATTCTAAAATTGTTTGAGTATTATGACAAACATGGTCAAGGGAAGGAACTCTATCTATACCCTATGGGAACAGCCATGTCACGAACAGGGTTATCGAAAAAAGAAGCATTGGAGAGTATTGTTCTTTTAACCCAAATATCTAAAAACTATTTAAAATGCAAGACAACAATAATCGTTGATAAGAAGTGTAAAAACGAAATATCGATTACGGATTTATAACATGAACGTATGTCAGTGGGGGTTAAATTTCCCTATGATATTCTAAGTGGTTATCGCCTCCCTTGTTCATAGTTGTACGGTCGGTTGCCCCTTATTTAAAGGAGAAATCAGAATGGCTTATAGAAATGGTACATATATTGCATTTGACGGTCAGGGAAAGACTGATCCGACACAAAGTGATTTAAAATATCTTGGACTTCTCAGAAGTTGGGATAAGAATTCAAACTTTGATTTTCATTTTATTGATAGTCATAAGAAGACAGCAGCTGTTTTGGATTCAAGCTTGAGAAAAACGCTTGAAAATCGGCTGATGGAGAGAATGCGCAATTCAAAAAACATGCTTCTGGTACTTTCTGGTGAAACTAACTATAATAGAGGATTGCTTAATTTTGAAATAGAGAAAGCAGTTGACTTATATGAACTTCCTCTAATAATAGCATACACGGATTGTTCTCATGTTATTAATTATGATGACTACAGCATCAGATGGCCCAAAGTACTTGTAGATAGAGTCAATGATGGATCTGCAAACGCAATACACATTCCCTTTAAAAAGAAAGCTATAATTGAAGCACTAAACAGATTCTCAGTGAATAGCACAGGAAGTGATATTTTGAGGGGTCCGGATAATGTGTTTTCAAAAGAAGCATATGCACAGTGGGGATATTATTTCTCATAAATATATGATGATATAAAATGGAGGGAGCGTTATGATACAGCATTATTTGCTTATACGTCGTGAAGTATAAGCAAATAAAAACTTCAGGAAATACTTGAAAATGAGGAGCTTCAGGGAAATGAAAAAGCCTTATTAACCTCTCTGTTGGATGCTGTTTTCTATTACTATGTTAAGTATCATAACCACGTTGACAATAGTTATAATGTCATGCAGCTGTATAAGCAATATTTTATGGGCTTTTATTCCCACTCTGATTCTTTGTTCTTCTTCAATGCTTTTAGATTCCATTTTCGAGAAACATTTATAACAGATTGAATCCGATGTACTGAACTCGTCACGTTTTTTCGTGCTCGCTGGAGAGCATCGGCAGGATAGATTCCTACACAAAAGGAGTCCATCTTGTCGGTGCTTTTTAATTTATAAATAAAATATTCAACGCCTGATATGCATTATGGCAGGGGATACAAAATATGACCGTTTTGCAGAGAATGCAAACAGCATATTTTGTGCCCTTTCTTTAGTACGCCCATTTTTCAGGCAAACAGAGTCTGTGTACTAAGTATGCAGGCTCGTTTTTTGTGTCCTCAGAAGAAAGGACACAATATGATTTTTACAACAAAGTGGCTGTGCATTATATCCAAATATCCGTAAGCCTTCGTTTTGATTCAAAACAAAAATCAAAACGGAGGAATATTAATGAGTAAAAATACATTGCGTGTCTATGACACCATAGCAAAGAAGTATGTTGAGGTTGAAGTCAGTGAAAACGTCAGAGTGGGATACAATCGAAGTCAGTGGAATATTGACGATAATGACAAGTCGTTCTATCAACATGAGATTCAGTTCTCAGCCCTTATCGGAGGCATTGACGGAGCATTTGAGAACTTTCACGAATTTGTGACTGACAAAGATGTTACTGAACGAAATGTTATGCTGCATGCGGAATATGACAGACTGCATAGTTGTTTAGCATTGTTATCGGATGACGAGCGAAAATTAATTGAACTTATATATTTTAAAAACTTAACAATTGAAGAATGCGGAAAATATCTTGGTATTACTCACCAAGCTGTCAGCAAGAAAAGAAAGAGGATTTTGTGCAAACTCTACAAACTTTTAAAATAATCAAAAAAAATGGTTGCAAAAAGCGTTGCTTCTTCCCCTATACAAGCGGAATAAAAATCCGAAGTAGCTTGACAACCGAATATCAACTCTGCAAGTACGTTAATCACACGGTCGGTATGAAATCTCGGCAGCCAAATGAACCATGCGCGACGACCTCAAAAAGCGAGCGATAACCATGACGTTCAGACCTTTGGACAGCAACCAAAGTCGGCGATGAAACGTGTGAGGATAATGATACTTCCCAGTGAGGGCTGATATAGCGGGTGAGAGTCCCATGATGCGGTTACGCTGACCGCAGCTTGCAGAGTTCCGCCGTGACGGTCGTTGAGAACAAATATCACGGAAAATCGTCTGAAACTAACGAATCAGACGAAGGCAAAACGAAGTTATACGGCGGTTTGCGTTATAGCAGACCGCCATTTACATATTAAATTCACAAGAACAGGAGGCTGATAGTATGAATGATATATCAGAAGAAAAAGAAACGCCGAAGCTATTTGACTTTCAGCTAAAATCAAGTAAATTCGGCATTGATGTTAGAATCCCGTGCATAAAGCTTTCAGATAATCACCCATGCAAAGGCTGTGTGTGGTATGACAGGAATACCGACGTACTGTTTTGTCCGTTTCATAAGTGTGTAAGATACAGAAAAGGTGAATGAAATGCTGATTAAACGTGGAGATGTTTTTTACGCAGACCTAAATCCTGTGGTCGGCTCAGAGCAAGGCGGTATTCGTCCTGTGCTGGTAGTACAGAATAATGTGGGAAATAGATACAGTCCTACGGTTGTGGTTCTTCCCCTATCGACGGCAAAAAAGCATTATCTTCCCACTCATATTCATATCCGAGGTTCAAAAACATTGCCCAAGGATTCAATCGTGCTTGCGGAACAGATACGGACGATAGACAGATACCGATTGAAAAGTTACGTGGGTTCAGTTGATTTTGAACTTATGGAAAAAGTAGAAAAAGCGATGAAAATAAGTATAGGAGTTGATTTTGATGACTAAATTTGGACAAGCAGAATACAGCGATTTTATGGCGAGAGTATTTGCGGACAAGCTTGATGAAATTCTTGAAGCAGCCGACAAACAGAATTTTAACAGCAAAAATACGGAAGATATATACGGTCAGTTCCCGTCTTCAAGGGACGCAGCATAAGGGGGTTAAGAAATGTTAGGATTTATTATTGGATTGCTTGCAGGCGGTACAGCGGGAGTAATCACAATGTGTCTTTGCACTGCGGCAAAGCAGGCAGATGAAAATATGTCAAATTCGGACAAGTAATTTTGTCGGGTTTGGTAATACCATTCTGAAAAGATTTGTGGTATTCTTGTTGGTTGAAGGGAGAGTGAGAAAATACCGACAGTAACGGTTATACAGCCGACAATAGCAGAAGAAAAAGCAGTCAAGATACGTTGTGCCGCATATTGCCGAGTAAGCTCAGACAGCGAAGATCAGCTCAATTCCTTTATGGCTCAGACAAGGTATTACAGTCATTTTTTTGAGGATTCGGAAACAGAGGAACTGATCGACATATATGCCGACGAAGGTATCACAGGAACCCGTGAGGACAAGCGTGACGAGTTTCAGAGACTTATGAAGGACTGCCGAAAGGGTAAAATTGACAGAATTTACACCAAGTCAATAAGCCGCTTTGCCCGAAATACAAGGGATTGTCTGAAGAACGTAAGAGAACTGAAATCCCTTGGTATCACAATATATTTTGAGAAAGAGAATATTGATACTGCCAACATGACCGATGAAATGATGATAACGATCATGGGCGGTTTGGCGCAGGAGGAATCGACTTCGATCTCTCAGAATATGCAATGGAGCATAAGGAAACGTATGGCTAATGGAACATATATAGTATCCCATGTTCCATACGGATATACGAAATCTGGAGGAAAAATGATTGTAAATCCTAGGGAAGCTGAAATTGTAAAGCGCATATATGAGGATTTCTTGAATGGAAAAGGACTTCTGCGGATAAGCAATGACCTTAATGCAGGAAGTATTCCAAAAAACTCAAAAGGCGAACCTTGGAACAAAAATGTTGTACGGTATGTACTGACAAATGAAAAATATATTGGGGACTGTCTTTGGCAAAAGAAATTTACCGAGAATGTATTCCCTTTCAGGAAAAGCAAAAATCAAGGTCAGGTGGACAGCTACTATATAACCGACGCTCACGAGCCGATTATATCAAGAGAGGACTTTACAAAGGTTCAAACGCTTTTAAAACAGCGCGGCGAATATTACGGTAATACCGAATTTAAGCAGTATCCGTTAACTATGAAAATTTTCTGTGATAATTGCGGAAAAATATATAGACGCAAAAACATAAATGGAAAAATTTATTGGGTATGCCGAACGCATGATAACAGAGCAAAAGATTGTCCGAATAAGGCAATAGCTCAGAAATTGATCTATATTTCATTTATCAGATTATGCAATAAGCTGTGGTACAACTACAAGCAAATTCTTGTACCTCTCCAAACGTCGTTACAGGATTTAAAGCTGAAAAGATTCAGCGGAAACACCAATGTTATGGATATTCACAAAGAAATCGCAAAACTTAAGGAGCAGACCCATGTACTCGCAAGGCTGAAAACAAAAGGATTTCTGGACGAGGCTAAGTATATTGAACAGACTACGGAGCTTACAGCTAAAATCAATAAGCTGCAAGTTGAGCTGAAGAAGCTTTCACGTTCCGACGATGAGGATGAAACGCTTGAACAGATAGAAATGCTGTTCGACTTCTTTGAAAAGCGATATAAGCCGATAACCGAGTTTGAGGAATCTACGTTTGAGAGTATCGTTGAGAAGATCGTGGTAATAGATCAGCATGAGCTGGAGTTTCACTTGATTGGCGGATTGAAGTTCAAAGAAAATATATAACAGAAAATGCCTTGCAGTAAAATTGCAGGGCATTTCTTTGTTAGTTTTGGCACTGGATTCCCGCAGAATTTTATGGTATCCTTGTTGGTTGAAAGGAGTGAGATCAATGGCAAGAAACAGAGTAATCTTGTTCGGCTACTGCATGAAAAACGGCGAAATAACGACCGAACCAAAAGAAGTTTACGCAGTTGAAGAAATTTTTAGAGAATATCTGAATGGCAGCAGTTTTCTGCAAATCGCAAAGTTGATGGAGTCTGAAAAAATCAGGTACAGCGAGGATTCCGACCGTTGGAACAAAAATATGGTCAAGCGAATAATCGAAAATGAGAAATATCTCGGAACTGACAAATATCCGCAGATAATTGATGAGGATATTTTCAAGCGAGCAAATGAAAAGCGGGTACAGAAAGCTACTACGCTTAATCTGGTATGCGATGATTTACAGGGAATCAGAAAGGTTACATACTGCCTTGAATGCGGAGAAAAGCTTTTCAGAAAAACCAACGGCAAAGGACGTGAATATTGGAACTGCGGAAATCCCGATTGCTTTAAATATGAATATCGACTGACAGATCAAATGATAATAGGTGCAGTGCTGACCGTTTTAAACACTGCTATTGCAAATCCCAGCCTATTAGAGTACGGCGGCGAAATAAGCGTGTATTCCCCTACTGTCGATGTTATCCGTCAGCAGAATGAGATAAACCGGATGACAGATTCTGCTCAAATAGATTTTGACAGAGTGAAAGCTGAGATTTTCAGGCTTGCCGAGCTGAAATACGATTGCTGTACTTACAATGACAGTCCGCAGAAAACAGCGGAAATCAAGGCTCTGCTTGAAAATCACGAACAATTAAATACGCTCGATATTGGCTTATTTAAGTCCTGCGTAAACAGGATTTTGATAAGCCATTTTTGTACCATAGAGGTTGAATTAATCAACGGCACACGCATCCAAAACATATCAGAAACCTGCTAAGAAAAATCAATAGGCAAAATGAACAAAGTTGAGAAAAGAAGC